>Ga0209099_1000039_pt1 | contig 146275 bp, 94 predicted proteins | sample AD_JPNHW2_MetaG_FD_184430 | JGI IMG/M metagenome (GOLD analysis project Ga0209099, IMG submission 184430) | Active sludge microbial communities of municipal wastewater-treating anaerobic digesters from Japan - AD_JPNHW2_MetaG (SPAdes) (version 2) | ecosystem: Engineered > Bioreactor > Anaerobic...
CTCTTTGCTCAGGCTTCCGCGGAACAGATATTTTGCGGGCCCGAAGAAGCGGCAGTTTTCGACGAGGACGTTGTGGCCGCCGAAGCGCAGCCCGCTGCAGGCCGTGTTCAGGTCGCAGTCCCGCACGAGCACGTTGTTGTCGTCGAACCCCGCGACGCAGTCGTCGCCGGTATAGAAGCGGCAGCGCTGGATCGAAATGTTGTCGCAGGACGAGAGGTGGATGCCGTCGTGGCCCGCAACTGCGGTGACGTTCTCGGCCGTGATGTCCTTGCTGAAGAAGATCGCGTGCGCCCAGTTGGCGCTGTTCGTCACGGTGTAGCCGCGCAGGGTGATGTTCCGGCAGTTGTGCATGCCGATGGCGTGCGGTCCGCGGTAGTGCTCCTCCCCTTTTTCGTCGTAGCAGTCGCTGCCGTCGATCAGCGCACCTTCCTCACCGATGATGGCGATGTCCTCCGCGTTGAGGGCGCGGATCAGCGCGTTGTTCCAGCGGCGGCCTGATTTCCGGATGAAGGCGTTATCGCGCTCGGGGTCGCGCGCCGGCCGCCAGACCGAGCCCGTGATCAGCCGCTCGGGGTCGAGCGGCTCGACGGTGTCGGCGAGATAGCCGAAGTAGTCCTCCGGGTTGCGGCTGCCGCGCAGGACCGACCCCCGCAGCAGGCGCAGCGTCACGCGCGAGCGGAGCCGGATGCCGCCGGTGCGGAACGTCCCCGCGGGCACCCGCACCTCGCCGCCGCCGCGCCGGTAGCACGCGTCGATCGCCGCCTGGATCTTGTCGGTCTGGAGTTCGCTGGCGTCCGGCACCGCGCCGAAGTCCGTGATGGAAACGCCGTTTTTTCCGGCCGTCTCAGGCGGGTTCGCGTGTTTTCCGAAAAACGTGCAGCCCGCGGTTAAAAAGCTTGCGACAACAAAAACCAGAATCGCTGCTGGTTTCATCTTGTTCCCCCCCCCCGGTCTTCCGATTTCCACAACTGTAAATGAGAATAGAGCTGACCCGACACCTGATTATTTTTTTTCGGAAAGGCTGGCGTCGGCGCTCGTCTTCAGAGGATCCGGCGCGCCTTGCCACCGGACAAAGCTGCTGGACCCGTCGGTGTATACCGCGCAGTTCGTGATATTGCTGTAGTGGGCCGGCATGGCGCCGGTGCCCCGCATGAACGAAGAGTGGAGCGACACGCCGCGGCCGTCGCCTTCATCCAGCCAAAAAAGATACGGCTCGACGTGTCCGAGTTTCGCCTTGTACAAATTCTCGTTGTAATAGGCCCCGCACCCGTTCAGCTTGCACTCAACCCCTTTGCGCCGCACGCGCACGCAGATTTGGAAGGTGTCGGCATAGCTGTCGGAGATGATGCAGGGACTCCACACGTCGAAACACACCGAATCGTTGATGACCGACGGTTTGGCGGTCCAGGCATGGATCCGGTCATAGAAATTGAAGCCCCGGTTGACGATCGCCGTCTTGCAGTCGATGATCACGATGTCCGAGAAATGACAGTCCGAGGTGGTAATTTCGATCCCGACCGTGTTATCGGCGGCATCGTTGCTTTTGCGGTCAGGATCCGTCCCGTTGAAGTGCGAGTTCTGCACGAAAACTTCATACCCGCGCGCGATCTTGAGCGCCGCCTTCAAATGGCGGCCGGTCACGAGATTATCCAGCCGCAGCTTGCGCGCGTTCACGATGCTGACGCAGATATCGGCCTGCATCGCCCCGTCGATGCGGAGATTGCGCAGGACGGTGTAGTAGGGCGAGGCGTCGTAGCGGATGACCGCCGGCATGGGCGCGGCGGCCCGAATCTCCGCGAACTGAAAGTCGGCGTTCAACATTCCGCGGATCTCGATCGGTGCGGAAACCGCATAGACCGCCGACATGGGCGATACCAGCGCAATTTTTTTCGCGATCGCCGCGTCCACGGCAGCCTGAAGCGCTTTCGTATCGTCGGCGACACCGTCGCCCGCCGCGCCGAATTCAAACGGCGTGATCCGCAGGCACGGCGTTACCGGGTTGCGGTCCCCGTCCTTGGCTGCGGCCTGCGGCGTGTTTCCAGTGTTCCCGGCACCGACAAGCGCGAAAGGATGTATGGCGGCCGCCGTCATCAGCAGCATCAACCCCAAGCCGATTTTCATGTTTCTGTTTCTCCCTGTTCTTAAATGAGCGGCCCGGACCAACGGTACCCCCCTCTACGTAATTCCCCCGTCCGGATAGCATGAAGCGTATCGCACGCCTTCTCTGAGGTCCAGCGCAATCGGTCAGCGACCGGGAATCGGCTGGTGCCGGGGGTGCGAGTATTATGCTTTTCTTTTACTGATGCTGCTTCTGGGCAGAAGCAAGCGTCCTTTATCGGAGGAGGGGGCCCCGACTCCTCCTTCGGAACTCGGCGGGCGGCTGGCCGGTTGCGCGTCGGAACAGCGTGGTGAAGGCCTGCACGCTGCCGCCCCCGCAGCGCGCGGCGACCTCGGCGACCGGGAGCTCCGTCTCGGCCAGCAGCCGTTTCGCCAGCTCCAGCTTGCGCGCACGCACCTCCTGCGCCGGACCGCGCCCGAAAGCCGTCCGGAAGCGCAGTTCAAGGGTCCGGCGCGAGACGCCCGCGCGCCGCGCCAGCTCCTCCACGCCGGGATTCTGCGCCAGCGTCTGCAGGGCGACCCCCATCGCGCGCGACACCACCTCGTCGGCCGATGCGTACCGCGCCGTGGACCCGCGCACCTCCAGCGCCTCCGGCGCGACCGCCTCGCGCACGACCGCGCGGTCGCCTTCCATCAGCCGCGCCAGCCGGGCGGCCGCCAGCCGGCCTACGGCCCGGGCCGGCAGCGCCACCGACGTCAGGTCCAGGCCGGACACCACACGCTCGGTGAGTGAATCGCCGACCCCCGCCAGACGCGACACGTTTTTCGCCGCTTCTGCGGAAAGGCTCCGGCACAGCACGTGAAAGCGCCGCGCCAGCGCGTCGCTGGTGCAGAACACGGCCGTCTCGCCGCGCAGCGCGTCGAGCCACGCCTGCCAGCCCGTCTCATGGCGGAAAGCATCGGCGTCCGGGGGTTCGGAAACCGGCACGCCCTTTTCCGCCATCTCGGCGAGAAAACCTTCGCGGCGCAGTCGCGCGGCATAGGTCGCCCGGTCCGCGATCACGGCCGCCCGGCCGACGTTCAGGTCGCAGAAATGCCGCGCCATCAACCGCCCCGCCGCCCGGTCGTCCGGAACCACGGAACAGACCGCCGTCACACGCGACAGGTTGGAGGTGTTGACGATCGGAAGCCCTGCCGGAAAGCGGTCGGCCAACCAGCGGTCGCTGATGACGGTCCCCGCCAACCCCTGGATCTCCCCCGACCGCACCAGGCGCGCCAGCAGCGGTTCCTGCATCTGCGTCAGCGGCAAGACGCGCCACGCCGGCAGAGGGCGGCAGAATTCGCGAACGCCCTCCAACACCCCCACACCGTATTCCAGGTCGGGGTCGATCAAGACGCCGATCGTCACCTGTTGCATACCAAAAAGAGTACTTTATTTACGTAATTTCGTAAATATCTTTTGCGTATATCCGAAATAGACGCCCTTTCAGGTTCTGTTTTATGATACGCGCCATGGAGAGGGCCCGCATTCTTCGGCCGCGCTCGGTCTTGGCAGCCGCCAAACCCGACGTGTCAAGAACCGCTGGCCCGCCGACCTCGACAACCGGTCACGTATCACTCAGGAGTCTACATGAAACGCGCGTTCATCACCGGCATCACCGGCCAAGACGGTTCCTATCTCGCCGAGCTCCTCCTCGCGAAGGGCTACGAGGTCCACGGCATGATCCGCCGCTCCTCCAGTTTCAACACGCAGCGCATCGACCACCTCTATCAGGACCCGCACATCCTCGGCACGCGGCTTTTCCTGCACTACGGCGACCTGGCCGACGCGGGACGCCTCGCCAAGATGATGTACGAGATCACGCCGGACGAAGTTTACCACCTCGGGGCGCAGAGTCACGTGCGCGTCTCCTTCGACGTGCCGGAGTATACCGGCGACGTGGTCGCGCTCGGCACCATCCGGCTGCTCGAGGCGCTGCGTGAGACCGGCATCGGCAAAAAGGCCCGTTTCTATCAGGCTTCCACTTCCGAGCTGTACGGCCTTGTGCAGGAGGTCCCGCAGAGCGAAACCACGCCGTTCCATCCGCGCTCGCCGTATGCGGTCGCCAAGCTTTACGGCTACTGGGCCACGATCAACTACCGCGAAGCCTACGGCATGCACGCCAGCAACGGCATCCTTTTCAACCACGAGTCGCCGCGCCGCGGCCCGACCTTCGTGACGCGCAAGATCACGATGGCGGCGGCCCGCATCAAGATGGGCCTCCAGAACGCCCTCTACCTCGGCAACATCGAGGCCAAGCGCGACTGGGGCTTTGCGGGCGATTTCGTGGAAGGCATGTGGCGCATCGTGCAGCAGGACGCGCCCGGCGACTACGTGCTGGCCACCGGCGAAACCCACAGCGTGCGCGAGTTCTGCGAAGAGGCCTTCGGCCTGCTCGACCTCGACTGGCAAGCCTTCGTCAAGCACGACGCCCGCTACGTGCGCCCGAGCGAAGTGGACCTGCTTCTGGGCGACCCCTCTAAAGCCAAGCGCGTGCTGGGCTGGGCGCCCAAAATCTCCTTCCGGGAGCTGGTGCGCATGATGGTCGAAGCCGACCTGCGCGTAGCCCGGCAGGAGCTCGCCGCCCAGCAGGCCGGCGGCGTACTGGAGAACGCGGAATGAACGGCAACCACCACGTGGCCGGACACGGCGGCATGGTCGGGGCCGCGGTCGTGCGCGAGATCGCCCGCCTCGGCCTTCCGCCGCCGCTCACCATGACGCACCGCCAGCTGGACCTCACGGACCAGGCCGCCACGCGCGCGTTTATTGCCCGCCACAGGCCCGACTGCATCATTGTCGCCGCCGCGCGGGTCGGCGGAATCGAGGCGAACCGCTCGGCGCTCGGGACCTTCCTCTACGAGAACCTGATGATCGCCGCGAACGTGATCCACGCCGCCTACGAGGCCCGGGTGCCGCGCCTGCTCTTCCTCGGCAGCTCCTGCATCTACCCGCGTCTCGCGCCGCAGCCGATCCCCGAGGACGCCCTGCTCAGCGGCCCGCTGGAACCCACCAACGAGGGCTACGCGCTGGCCAAGATCGCGGGGCTCAAGCTCTGCCAGTTCTACCGCCGGCAGCACGGCCTGCTTTATCACTCCGCCATGCCCACCAACCTCTACGGCACCGGCGACAACTACCATTCCGAGCACTCGCACGTGCTGCCCGCCCTGATCCGCAAGTTCGAGACCGCTCGCCTCGACGGCGCGCGGGAGGTGACGCTCTGGGGCACGGGCACCCCGCGCCGCGAGTTCCTGCACGTGGACGACCTGGCCCGCGCGCTGCTTTTCCTGCTGCGGCTCGACAACCCGCCCGACTGGGTCAATGTCGGGTCCGGCGAAGACCTCACGATCCGCGAGCTCGCCGAGCAGGTGCGGGCGGCGGTCGGCGCGGACGTCGCGCTGCGGTTCGACCCTTCGAAACCCGACGGGCCGCCGCGCAAACTCTGCGACACCACGCTCCTCCGCGGCCTCGGCTGGCGCCCCGAGATCGCCTTGCCCGACGGCCTGCGCCGGACCGTGTCGGAATACCGCGCCGAAGCCGCCGCCGGACGCCTGCGCGGCTGAGCTTCTCCGGGCGCCGGACCCGTTTCAAAACTCTCGACGCGGCATCGTGACAATCTTCCGCGATTCATGCTATAGTGTCGCTTCCACATGAGCAAGAAGCCGACACAGTTTGATTTCTGGTTTGCCGTCAACAACACGGAGATAGTCATGCCGCCCAAGCGGCACCTCGAAACCTTCGGCAACACCATCATTAATTACCATATGGTGAGCGAGCTGATGGACGCCGTGGGCAAGGTGCGCGTGCGCGAAGGGCGCATGCAGGCGCTGCGGCCCCAGATCATCACGCCCTCCTCGTATTCGAGCCTGATGCTGGAGGGTTTCGGCGAGCAGGCGCAGAAATACCTCGAGTGGCTGAAGGAGCACGAAGATACGGTGCGCATCTTGCGCTACGGCTACACCCTCAAGCAGGAAGCGTTCAGCGAGCAGGTCCTCTCCGACTCTCCGGAAGCCGTGCTGGAGCGCGTCAAGGAAGAGGTCGCCACCCGGAAGGATCCTTTCGCCGCCGTGCTGAAGGGTGTGGACGACCCGTGGGACGTCTGCCTGGTGCGCCTTTTCTGGACCGTGATCCAGAACTCGGCGCAGGCCAACATCCGCGAGCTGCACGAGCGCCACATGTTCGAGATGCAGGACGGCATTCCCGCCACCCTGCGCGAAGAGATCGAAAAGGGGTTTTTGGCCGCCGCCAAGGACGCGAAACTGATCAAGCCCCTGGGCAAGCTGTTGCAGGACAACGGCGTGTTCGAACACTATCAGGACCGGTTCTTCAACCTCATCCAAGGCCGAAAGTAGGACGGGCGGGGGAAGCGAAAAGCCGTTCCGAGAACAAACAACATCAAGGGTCCGCCATGACGATCACTGAGAAAATCCTGGCCCGCGAGTCGGGCGCGAGTCTGGTCTCCCCCGGAGACAACATCTGGGTCAACTGCGGCATCCTGCTGACGCACGACGTCTGCGGGCCGGGGACCATCGGCATCTTCCAGCGCGAGTTCGGCAAGGACGCCAAGGTCTTCGACCCCGAGAAGATCGTCATCCTGCCGGACCACTACATCTTCACGGCGGACGAGAAGGCCCACCGCAACGTGGACACCCTGCGCGCGTTCGCGAAGGCGCAAAAGCTGCCCTACTTCTACGACCCCGGCACCGACACCTACTGCGGCGTCTGCCACGTGGCGCTGCCCGAGCTCGGGCACGTGCGCCCCGGCGAGACGATTTTTGGCACCGACTCCCACACCTGCACGCACGGCGCGCTGGGCGCCTTCTCGACCGGCATCGGCAACACGGACGCGGGCTTCATCATGGGCACCGGCAAACTGCTGGTCAAAGTGCCGCCGACCCTCCGCTTCGTGCTCGACGGCGAGATGCCCGCCTACCTTTCCGCCAAAGACCTGATCCTCCACATCATCGGCGACATCGGGGTGGACGGCGCGACTTACTGCGCCATGGAGTTCGCCGGTTCGGCCATTGAGGCGCTGAGCATCGAAGAGCGCTGCACCATCTGCAACATGGCGGTCGAGGCCGGCGCCAAGAACGGCATCATCGCGCCGGACGCGAAGACGCTCGCCTATGTCAAGGCCCGCACCCGCAAGCCGTTCGTGCCGCTCTACAGCGACCCCGACGCCCAGGTCCAGGCGGAATACCGCTACGACGTCGCGAAGCTCGAGCCGGTCGTGGCCAAGCCGCACCTGCCCGACAACAAAGCGCTGGCGCGGGCCTGCCGCGGCGTGAAGATCGATCAGGTCTACATCGGCTCCTGCACCGGCGGCAAGCTGGAAGACTTCGTCATGGCCGCGAAGGTCATGAAGGGCCGGCGGGTCGCCGTCCGCACGCTGATCGTGCCCGCCACGCGGCAGGTCGAGCAGGGGCTGGTGGACACCCAGATCGACGGCCAGAGCCTGCGGCAGATCTTCGAGGCGGCGGGCGTCGAGCCCATCGCCCCGCCTTCCTGCGCGGCCTGCCTCGGCGGTCCGATCGACACCTTCGGGCGCACCTGCGGCAACGAGGTGGTGGTCAGCACGACCAACCGCAACTTCATCGGCCGCATGGGCTCGAAGGACTCGCAGATCTACCTCGCCTCACCCTACACCGCGGCGGCCTCGGCCCTCACCGGGCATATCACCGACCCGCGCGACGTGTGATCACTTCGGAAATTATGGGGAGGCCTTCCGCCCGGGGTACCGTGAACAGACGACAAGACAACGTTATTTGAACGATGACGATAAAGATTAGGATTGCGAAGGGTTCCGACTCCTTAATCCTAATCGTGATCTTAACCCGTTTGAAGTTATCGATAAAAGGGAGTTTCAAACATGCCGAAAGACACCCTCATCCGCGGGCCGGTCTACGTGCTCGAAGACAACATCGACACCGACCTGCTCATCCCCGCCTGCTACCTGAACCTCGTCCCGACGATTCCGGAAGAGTACCGCAAGCTCGGCTCGTACGCGCTGGCCGGACTGCCCGAGACCTTCCCGAAATTCGCCTCCAATCCCGACGGCACCACGCCCTATCCGATCGTCATCGGCGGACGCAACTTCGGCTGCGGCTCGTCGCGCGAGCACGCGCCGATCGCGCTGGGCGCGGCCGGGGCCAAGGCGGTCGTGGCCGAGAGTTACGCGCGCATCTTCTTCCGCAACTCGGTGGCCACCGGCGAGGTCTTCCCGCTCGAGTCCGAACAGCGCCTGTGCGCTGAGTTCAAGACCGGCGACCTGGCCGAGGTGAACATCGCGGAAAACACGATCACCCGACTTTCGGACGGCAAAATTTTCGCACTCAAACCGGTCGGCGCGGTCGCGCCGGTCATCGCCGCGGGCGGCATGTTCGCCTACGCCCGCGAAATCGGCATGATCAAGAAGTGATTCTTGTTCACCAACTCCTACCTCCTATTTTCCACCTTCTAACTCCCACCAGCCTATGAGCACTCGCAGCACGCGCGTCATCGCCATCGCCAACCAAAAAGGCGGAGTCGGCAAAACGACCACGGTGGTCAACTTGGCCGCCGCATTGTCGGAACTGAAAAAAACCGTGCTGGTCATCGACCTCGACCCGCAGGCGAACGCCACCAGCGGGCTCGGCCTGCCGCGCCAGCAGGGGATCAGCCTTTACCCCATCCTCACGGGCGCCGCCGACGTGGCGGACATCATTCAGGCCACGCCGTACGACGGCATCAACATCATCCCCTCCGAGCTCGACCTCGCGGGCGCCGAGATCGAAATCGCGCGCCAGGAGAACCACCTGTCCGTCGTGCGCAACCTGCTCGACCGCGTGCTCACCGCCGGCGTCTTCGATTACGTGCTCATGGACTGCCCGCCCTCGCTCGGCATCCTCATGACCTCCTCGCTCGCGGCGGCCGACGGCATCGTCGTCACCATGCAGTGCGAATACTATGCCATGGAGGGGCTGAGCGTCATCACCTCGCTGATCGACCAGCTCCGCAACAACGGCGTGAATCCGGATCTCCAGCTGGAAGGCGTTTTGATGACCATGTTCGACGGCCGCACGCGTCTGGCTGCGGACGTGGTCGCGGAAGTCCGCTCCCACTTCGGCGACAAGGTATACCAGACGGTCATTCCGCGCAACGTGCGCATCAGCGAGGCGCCGAGCTTCGGCCAGCCGGTCATCTTTTACGATCCGTCCAGCCGCGGCGCCGAGGCCTATCGCTCGTTCGCCGCCGAGTTCGCCCGCCGCACCGCGCCGGCGGTTCACGCGCCCGCACCCGCTCCGGCCCCCACGCCTCTCGCCGTCGCACCCTGAAACGAAGACGGAGCCCGCGAACAAACGCGAACGTCCAACGTTCGCTTCAAAAGTAGCGCGGGACGTCCCGGACCGCGCACGGGCAGGTCAATGTAACGGGAATACACCCCGTTCGTGCCTTCGTGTGAAAAACAACTTGTTGTATTGCTTCTTTCGGTTTGTAAGGCAAACCTCCCAAGCCTCGAACCCCGCCAACTATTCGGATAGCTGTCGTGATGCTTGGCTTGACGGACACGGAGTGAAAACCTACACTTGCCGGTGTTGAGTAAAATCCCAATGCGGCCATGATTGACCCCATGAACCTGTTTGTTTTCATTCTTCGTGCACCTGTCCGCAACGCGGGGTGGGCCTGTGCGCTGATGACGCTGCTGCTCGCAGGCTGCACGTCAACCCGCGACCTGCACGACCCCGCCCAGCTGCTTCCGGATCCGACCTTCGCGCAATGGTTCGACCTCCGCGGCCTGGGCATACCGACCGACGACGGCGGGGTGAAAGGCGTTTTCCGCAGCAGCGCCGAAAAAGTCGGCACCCCCGTCTGGTCCTTGGCGCAGTGGGCTTCGAAGCATAGCCTCGCCGATCCGGCCGTGACGCGTCAGACGCGGCTCGCCAAACACCGCTTCCAGATCGCCAACCCCTCCAAGCGGGTCACCGTCGACAGCCGCCGCGGCGAGCTCGAGCTGGCCCTTTCCGCCTCCGCCTGCTATGACCGAACGCGGCTCGCCAACGAGCCTTGGCCGCATCTTCTCGCCTCCGCCGCACTCACCGACACGCGTTTTCCCTCCGGCCTCTGCCGCGTTGCGTCCATGCAGCGCCTGGATGTCGCGCTGGAGTGCCGTCTGACCGCCTTTGCCGACAAACACCCGGAGGCCGACCCTGACCTGCACGCGGCCCAATTCCAGCTTTTCCTCTACGTGCAGGACCTCAACACCGACAGCCCCGGCTACGGCGACATGCTCTGGTTCGGCATCCCGGTCTTCGACAACCGCCGCCCGACCAAAGAAGAGACCTGCCAGCGCGACGGCGGCAAGCCCGATGCCTCAGGCCGATTCATCTACTCCCTTCCGACCAAAGCCTGCCAGCCCGAGGGCACCACGTTCTTCAAGAACGGGAAAGCCTGCGCGGACGCCCGCGGAGACTGGACACGCATCCGCATCAACGCCGCACCGTGGATCGTCTACGCCTATCAGCTCGCCCGCAAAAACGGCTATCTGAAAGACACCGAGCTCGCCGACCTCTACGTCAGCGGCCTCAATTTCGGCTGGGAAATGCCCGGCACCTACGACGCGTCCATGCAGGTGCGCGGCTTCTCGATCCGGCGCCAGGCGAAGTGACCGGACGCCGTCATTTGCGGTTGCGCAGCGCACCGGGCAGCCCCAGCGGCGACGATTTTGCGGAGCGGGCCGTTCGGAAGTGACCCTCTTGCGCCGTCTTCACGTCCTCGACGGTGACGAAGGCCTGCGGATTGTGCTCCTGGATGATCGCCATCAGATCGTCGAGGTCTTTGCGCTTCGCGATCGCGAAGATCATCTTCAGCTTGCCGGACATGCCTTCAATGTCGACCAGCGAAGCGCCGAAGCCTGCGCGGCGCAGGTGCTCGCTCAGCTCTGTCGTGTCGAACTTCGGCACGACGCGCACGAGGACGGTGCCCAGCGAGAGCCGCTCGTCGAGACGGATCCCGATGTAGTTGCCCACCGCGAAGCCCAGCCCGTAGCCCAGATAACACATGGGGTTGTTGATGTGGTTCATGATCTGCCGGATCGCCAGCAGCCAGATCACCACCTCGAAGAAGCCGAGGATCGGCGCGTACAGGCGATAGCCCTTGGCCACGAAGATGACGCGCAAGGTGCCGATGCTGACATCGATGATGCGCGCGAGGAAAATCAGGAGCGGCACGACGCACCAGTCGAAGACCCACGGCGGCAGATTGGCAAACACGTCCATAGGCCCGTATCTTAGTGAAATTTCACCCGCCGCGTCCACCCAGGATCGTCAAAAACGAAACCGGCCGCACGGAAGAGCCAAATCCAAACGGAGGATGGCTGGATATGCGAAGCGCCGTTTGCTACTCTCGAGCCGTGAATCCGATTCCTTATTGCCTCAACATCCATCCCGGCGAACACCTCGCCGACGTCTGCGCCGCCATCGAACGCTATGCGCTGGCGGTCAAGGCGCGCGTGTCGCCCCGCGGCCCTTATCCGCTCGGCCTGCGCCTCGCCGCCGCCGCCGCCCGCGAGCTCGCCGAGCCCGACGCGCTGGACGCCTTCCGCGGCGTGCTCGCGCACCACAACCTATTTGCCACCGGCATCAACGGCTTCCCCTATGGCGCCTTCCATCAGACCGCCGTCAAGACCGCGGTCTACCAGCCCGACTGGGCCACGCCCGAGCGCCTGAGTTACACGGCCCGGCTCGCCGCTCTCCTGGCCGCCATTCTGCCCGAAGGCCAGACCGGCAACATTTCGACCGTGCCGCTCGGATACAAGAAACAGCGGACGGAGGACGGAGGGCGGAGGGCGGAGGACGGCGATCCGAAGACGACGGTGTTCGTCCGCCAGATCGCGGTCATGGCGGAATTTCTGGACGACCTGCTCCGCCACGAAGGCCGCGAGATCGTGCTGGCGCTGGAGCCGGAGCCCGACTGCCTGCTGGAGGACACGCATGAAGTGATCGCCTGGTTCGAGGACGAGCTGCTGCACGAGGGGATCCGGTGGCTCAGCGCCCATCAACGCCGGACGCCGGAGGAAGCCGAAGCGCTCCTGCGCCGACACGTCGGTCTCTGCCTCGACACCTGCCATTTCGCGGTCGAGTTCGAAGACCCGCTCACCGCGCTCGTCCGCTTTGAAAGCGCCTGCATCCGCGTCGCCCGCGTCCAGCTCAGCGCCGCGGTCCGAGCCGACGTTTCGGAGGAAGCCCTGGAGCGCCTCGCCGCTTTCGTCGAACCGGTGTATCTGCATCAGACCAAGATCCGGCGGCCGCGCGGACAGATCGTCTCGCTTCCGGACCTGACGCCTGAGACGCTGGCGGCCGCACGCCAATACGCGGGCTGCGAGCTGCGCACGCATTTCCACGTGCCGCTCTTCTACGCGGGCGACCGCGTGCTCGGCTCGACCCGCACCGATCTCACGCCCGAATTCTTCGCGCACGTCCAAGCGCAGAACTTACCGCTGGAAATCGAGTCTTACACGTTCGACGTGCTGCCGCCCGCGATCCGGCCCGCCGATGTCGTGGACAGCCTCGTCCGCGAATGCGAGTGGGTCCAGCGACAGCTTGCCCCGCAAAAGCCGGCATGAGCCGGAATGCCGGCCGCACACCGAGCGGGCCGACGAGGTCACAGATAGCTCGCCAGCCACGCGAGCGTCGCGCCGGTCACGCCGATGATCGTCTCCATCACGGTCCACGATTTCAGCGTGTCTTTCGGGCTCAGCCCGAAGTAGCGGTTCACCAGCCAGAAACCGCTGTCGTTCACGTGCGAGGCGGCCGTGGCGCCCGAGGCGATGGCAATGACGACCAGCGCGGGCTCGACCTTCACGTCGGCCAAGAGCGGCGCGATGATCCCGCCCGCGGTGAGCATCGCCACCGTGGCCGAGCCCGCCACCGCGCGCACCACCAGGGCGATCAGAAAGGCCGCCCAAACCGGATGCAGCCCCGTGCCCGCGAGCGTGGCCGCCAACGCTTTGCCGGCTCCGCTGTCCACCAAGACCTGCTTGAAAACGCCGCCCGCGCCCGTCACCAGGATGATCAGTCCCGCGGGCGCCAGCGCGGACGTTGCAACCTCGTTCACCTTCTCGCGCGAAAGCCCGCGGCAGGTGCCGAGCGCGGTGAACGCGATCAGCGTGGCGGCGGTCAGCGCGAAGAAGGGATGCCCCGCAAAGGCGAAAACCTTCCGCACCGTCGCATGTTCCGCCCCGGCCAGGGTCGCGTTGGTGACGGTGTTGACCAGAATCAGCACCAGCGGCAACAGGAGGATGCCAAAGACCATGCCGAAGCTCGGCAGCGCCTTTTCGTCCCAGGTTTTCTTAACGGCTTCGCCCTCCATGTACGCGGGGATTGCGGCCGGGATGCGCTTCGCGATCCACGCGCCGAAGAGCGGCCCGGCCAACACGGCGCAAGGCAAGCCGATCACGAGGCCGTAGAAGATCACGCGGCCGAGCTCCGCGCCGACCAGCTGCGCCACCGCGATCGGCCCCGGCGTGGGCGGCACGAACGCGTGCGTCACCGCGAGCCCCGCCAAGAGCGGGATGCCGTAGTGGAGCAGCGACTTCTTGGTTTCGCGCGCGAGCGCATAGACCAGCGGCACGAGGATGATGAAGCCGACGTCGAAGAAGATCGGGATCGCGACCAGAAACCCCGCCAGCGCCATGGCCCAGCTCGCACGCTCCCTGCCGAACACGCGCAACAGCGTCAGCGTGAGCCGCTCAGCGCCGCCCGAGACCTCCAGCAGCTGCCCGAACATCGCGCCCAGGCCCACCACGACCGCGATGAACCCGAGCGTTCCGCCCATGCCCTTCTCGATGCAGGCCATCACCGTCTCGACCGGCATCCCCGCCGCCAGCGCCGTGGCCATGCTGACCAAGATCAGCGAGACGAACGGCTGCTGCTTCAACCGGATGATCAAGTAGAGCAGCACCGCGACGGCGGCGGATACGACGAGGGCGAGGTAGATGGGGGAGTGGAGCATGGGGATGTCTATTTCACATCGAACCCGAAATACCGCACCGCGTTGCGGCAGCAGATGTCCCTGACGATCTCGCCGGTCCAGGCGATGTCGTTCGGGATCTTGCCCTCCGTGATGTCGGTGCCCAGCAGGTTGCAGAGGATGCGGCGGAAGTACTCGTGCCGCGTGTAGCTCAGGAACGAACGGCTGTCCGTGAGCATGCCGACGAAACGGCTGAGCAGCCCGAGCTGCGAGAGCGCCTCCAGCTGGCGCAGCATTCCGTCCTTCTGGTCGTTGAACCACCAGCCGCTGCCGAACTGCATGCGTCCGGCTTCGGGGCCGCGCTGGAAGTTGCCCAGCATGGTGCCGATCATTTCGTTGTCGCGCGGATTGAGCGTGTAGATCACGACGCGCGGCAGAGCGTCGGCCTGCTCCAGGCGGTCGAAGAGGCGCGACATCGGCCACGCCGCGTTCCAGTCGCCGATGCTGTCGAACCCGGTGTCGGGGCCGAGCTTCTGGAACATTTTAGTGTTGTTGTTGCGCATCGCGCCGTAGTGGATCTGCGCGCTCCAGTCGCTTCGGGCATCCATCGCCAGCCCCTCGAAAAGGAACGCGGAACGGAATGCGGCGACCTCGGCGACCGTCACGCCACCGCCCTGCCGAACGCGTGTAAAGAGTTCGCGGATCGCGGAGTCGGAGTAGGTTTCGGCATAGACCGTATCCAGCCCGTAGTCGGATAGGCGGCAGCCGTTTTGAGCAAAGAAATCGTGGCGCTTCTGCAGCGCGCAGAGCAGGTCGTCCCACGTCTTGACCGTCATGCCCGCCGCCGCGGCGAGCCGGTCGAGCCAGCCGTTCCAGAACGCGGGCCGGTCGATGGCCATCGCCTTGTCCGGGCGCCACGTGGGCAGCACCTGCGTGGCGAAGCCCGAGGCCTTGATTGCGGCATGGTGCTCCAGCGTGTCGCACGGGTCGTCGGTGGTGCAGACCAGCTTGACGTTGCTGCGCGTCATGAAACCGCACGCGCTGAAGCCAGGCTGCGCGAGCTTTTCGGCGGTCACGCTCCAGATCTTGTCGGCCGTGGCGGGCGAGAGCAAGTCGGTGATGTCAAAGTAGCGCGCGAGTTCGAGTTGGGACCAGTCGTACATCGGGTTGCGCAGCAGGTACGGCATGGTCTCGGCGAACTTCTGGAATTTCTCGCGGTCCGGCGCGTCGCCGGTGATGAGACGCTCGTCGATGCCGTTGGAGCGCATCGCGCGCCACTTGTAGTGGTCGCCGCCCAGCCACACGCGGGTCATGTTCTCCCAGCGTTTGTCCTGCGCGACCTCCGCGGGCGGCAGATGGCAGTGGTAGTCGATGATCGGCATCGCGGCGGCATACCCGTGGTACAGCTCGCGCGCCGCCTCGTTCTGCAACAGGAAATCGTCGTGGATGAAGGGGTTCATAATGGAAGGTATCTTATCCGATGACGGAGACAGAGGAAAGGGCGAAGCGTACATACGGCTTCCCGCTATTTCTTCGGCGCCCCGGTCGGGATGTCGAAGGTGTCGGTGCGGAACGGCGAGGCCGGCAGGCCCGCGCCGTTGAAGAGCGTGCAGGCGGGATCGGCCGCCCACGCGTAGCGCACCGCGACCGGCGCCGCCACCTCGGGGCTGGACACCGCCACGGTGTCGCCGACGATCTTGGCGGTGGCGGGTTTCCAGACCTGATCCGCGCCCGCGATGACGAAGCCCTTCAGCTCCCCGCCCTTGGCGACGAGGCCGCCGTCGGCATGCGTGAAGGAGCAGACCACCTCGTTGCCTTTGACCGTGTGCCCGGCAGGTAGCGGCCCGCAGATCGACGCGACGTTCTGCCCGTAGACCGTGCCCAGTGCCCAGCAAGCGAGGCGCCGTCCCACGTCCTGTTTGTTTTTGGGATGGATGTCGCCGGTCTCGCCGATGTCCATCGTGGTCGCCATGCCTGTTTTCGGCACCTTGAGCGTCTTCAGCATGCCTTCGCGCACGAGCGGCCAGTTGCGGTCGGAGGCGCGGAAATTCGGCAGCTGCACCCACGCGTAGGGGAAATCATACCCCCAGCGTTTGCGCCAGTCGGCGATCTTGGTCTCCAGCTGCAAGCCGTAGAGCGCGGCGGTCAGGTCGTTGGCGTTGGACTCGCCCTGATACCACAGCGCGCCCTGGATGGCGTACGGGATGAGCGGCGCGATCATGGCGTTGTAGAGGTTGGCCGGATGATGCGAATCGAGGCGCGGGTCGACCGGTTGTTTCGGCGCGCGCGGCGGCTCTTTGCCGGCGGCTTTGGCTTTTTTCACGTTCTCCTTCCACGCCGCGACCTGCTTCTCGTAGTTGGCCATGGCCGCCGCCTTATCCCACGGTTTGGCGGTCCGCGCGGCCCACTGGTCCGTGATCGGCTTGAACGCCGGTACGGCCGCGAGCGCGTCGGCGCTGGTCCACGCCTCGACCGGCGTGCCGCCCCACGACGAGTTGATCAGCCCGACCGGCACGCCGAGCTTCTGCTGGATTTCGCGGCCGAAAAAATAGGCGGTGGCGGAAAAATTGCCGACGGTATTGGAGGCGCACACGACCCACTGGCCCTTGCAGTCGGCTTTGGGCTCCGTGGACACCACGCGGTCGACCGTGAACACGCGGATGGACGGATGGTTGGCGGAGGCCCGTTCTTTTTCGAAATCGTTGCAGCGGTTGACGGTCATCGCCATGTTCGACTGGCCCGAGCCGAGCCAAACTTCGCCGACGAGCACGTCCTGCACAGTGAGCGTGTTCTTGCCTGTGACTGTGAGCGTGAGCGTCTGGCCGGGCTTGAGGGCGTCAAAGGTCACGCGCCACGCGCCGTCCGGCCCCGCTTTTGCCTGCCGCGTTTGGCCCGCGAGCGTCAGGGTCAACGCCTCGCCGGGATCGGCCCACCCCCACACGGGCAGCGCCACGCCCTGCTGGACGACCGCGTGCTCCGAAAAGATCGCTGGCAGGCGGACATCCGCCCACGTTGAGGGAACCATACCGAGCGCCAGCGCAAAACCGAGCCGGGCCAGAACCGCCTTTGACGACACGTGCATGAAAAGTCTCCCTTTGAAATGTACCGGCGGCGGGAACTCTTTCTCCGTCGCCAGCTGGGAATATTATAGACACCGGACCTCGGATTCGCAACCCGATACGGGCGGGACGGGCAGGGCTCGGGGGTGATTCAACTTGGTTGAAGCCACTCTCGAAAGAGGCATGAGGAAGTTCAATTCCATTGTCGGATGAACGCTTCGAAATCGGGCGTCAGCGGCGCCCGGAGGCAGCAGGTCTGGCCGCTCGCGGGATGCCGGAAACGCGCCTCGTACGCGTGCAGGAAATGGCGGGCGCACCCTTCGAGCGGCCTGGCCCCGTAGAGCGTGTCGTTGACGATCGGCCAGCCGCCGAGCGCGAGCTGGCAGCGGATCTGGTGCGTCACGCCCGTGCGGATTGTCACCTCGAGCAAGGAGTACGGCCCGATCAGCTCCCGCGGCCGGTAGGCGGTCTCCGCACGCAAGCGCCGGTCGGGCGCGGCGAGCGACCGCGCGTCCACCATCTTGCAGCACGGCCACGCCGGATGGTGCGCCAGCTCATGGGCGAGACGCCCCGGCACCGCCACGTGCCCCTCCACCAGCGCGAGGTAGACCTTCTCCACCTCCTGCGCGTCGAACTGCGCGCGGAGCGCGGAAAACGCCGCCGGCGTGCGGGCCGCCAGCACGAGACCCGAGGTCCCGGTATCGATGCGGTGCAACGCGCCGGCCATCAGCGGCTGGTCGCCCAGCCCCGCAAGTTCTGGATACCGCGCGACCAGCCCGTTCATCAGCGTTCCCGTCTCTTCGCTCGACAGCGGATGCACCGGCATTCCCGCGGGCTTGTCGGCGGCAATGAGATGCGCGTCCTCGAACACGACCCGCACCGGCACGGCCGGATCCGGCCGCACGCGGTTGTCGCACGCCTCTTTCAGCGAGCGCACCTCGACCGCATCGCCCTCCCGAAGCTTGGCGCCCTTCAGACAGGGCCGGCCATTCACCGCCACCTGAGTCGCCTCGACGGCCTGACGGCAGAAGGCGCGCGGCGCGGAGGGAAAGCGGGCATGCAAAACCGCATCGAGCCGCAGGCCCGTTTCCAGGGAGGTCACCGTAAAAGTCGTGTGTTGGATCATAGGAGCGCGCGCCGCCGCCCGCGGCGCTTCATCTTCCGGCCCGCTCAGACCGGCACGGGCAGTTCCGACGCGTCACAGAAGCGGTCCCCGCGTTGCAGCGGATGGCCGTTCAAAAAGGACTTTCCGTCCATCCGGCGGCCGCCGTCCGGCTGTACGGCCGTCAGGCACAGCGGGTGATCGCCCGTCACGACCACCGGGCCGATCGGCGAGATCATGCAGACCGTGCCGGCCGGAAGCCCCGCGACCTCCCGATCCACGTCGTTCAACACTTCGGCCTGCAGCACTTTCATGCGCCCGGAGAAACCGGGCTTGGTGAACCGTGCGGGAAGAAAGGAGAAGGCACCCGGCCAGGGGTCGTAGGCGCGGATGCGCCGTTCGATCACCGCGGCGGGAAGGCGCCAGTCGATCAGGCCGTCGGTCTTCTGCATTTTGTAGGCATAGGTCGCCTGGTCGTGGTCCTGCGGCACGCGCGTCAGCGTGCCGCCGATCATCAGCTTGAGCGCCTTCACGAGCGTCACCGCGCCCAGAATGGCCAGCCGGTCCATCAGCGTGACCGCCGTGTCGTCCGAACAGATCGGCTCGATCGCCTTGATCAAAATGTCGCCGTCGTCCATGCCCTCCGCCATCCGCATGACCGTCACGCCGGAGACTTCCTCGCCGGCGGCGATGGCCGCTTGGACCGGCGCGGCCCCGCGATATTTAGGCAACAGCGAGAAATGCCCGTTGACACAGCCGTGCGGCGGGATCGCCAGCAGCCGCTTGCCGAGAAACTGTCCGAACGCCACGACCACGATCACGTCCGGCTTGAGCTGTTCGATTTGCGCGAGCACCTCAGGGGCGTTGACTTTCTCGGGCGAGATGATCGGCCCGAGGCCGCGCAGGGTGGCGTACGACTTACAGGGGCAAGGCGTGAAGCGCTGATGTCTCCCGGAGGGACGATCCGGCTGCGTCACCACGCCGACGACTTTCAGCAGCGGCGACTTCAAAATCGCTCTCAGCGCGGTGGCCGAGGCTTCTGAAGATCCCATAAAAACAATACGCATGCCCGAGTTCCTGTTGCTTGAGAATGGTGGTCAGTTTAACACATCGCCTGCGAGGCCACGCACTGAAAAATGAGCGGTGCCCCGGCGTGGCGCGCGCAGGGGCCGGCAGTCCCCGGGGAAAAATCAGGCCCGTCCGCCACACAGGCGTTGCAGTGTCTCGCGCGAGGCGGCCTTCACTTCGTCGAACAGATTGCGGCCGTGCGTGTCGATGCCGACCACCGCCTCGAACGCTTCGACCTCCAACAGCCACAGCGCTTCGGTCGCGCCGAACGTGTCCAGAAAATGGACGCCGTCCACGCGCCGGATGCGCTGGGCCAGCAGCGCGGCGGCGCCGCCCACGGCCTGCAGGTACACGCAGCCGTACCGCGCGCACGCCGCCTGCGTGGCCGCGCCCATGCCGCCTTTGCCGATGATCACCCGCACGCCGAAGTCTTCGATCACCTTGGCCATGTAGGGCTCTTCGCGCACCGAGGTGGTCGGTCCCGCCGCCACCACGCGCCAGCCGCCCTCCTGCGGCACCACCACCGGGCCGCAGTGGAACAGCGCGCCGTCCCGCAGCGACACGGGGCATGCGCCGCCCTCGGCCAAAAACTTGTGCAGCCGGTCGCGCCCCGTGAAAATCCGCCCGGAGACCCGCACGATCTCGCCGGCGCGCAGCGCGCGCACGGCCTGCTCAGAGAATGGATACCTCAACTCGCTCATGGTCTTACCCCAGCCATTCGGACGCTCCGCCCGTCACCCGCACGCCGCGGCGGCGGCAGGCCCAGCACAGATACGCGACCGTCACGAAATAAGACGCGGGCAATCGCGGGCGCGCCGCGATTTTGAGGCCCAGCAGCGTGGTCTTGCCGCCCAGCCCCATCGGCCCGATGCCCAGCTGGTTGGCCTCCGCCAAGACGCGCCGCTCCAGCGCGGCCAACTCCGGCTCCGGCGCACAGTCGGTCAGCGGGCGCAGCAGCTGGCGTTTGGCGACCAGAAACCCCTCCGCGCGATCGGCGCCGATGCAGACCCCCAGCACGCCCGGCGCGCAGCCGAAACCCTGCGCGCGCCAGACCGTCTGCAGCAGGCATTTGCGCACGCCGTCGATATCCCGGCCCGCGCCCAGCTCCGCGTCGGGCAGGCTGAACTGGACGCTCATGTTCTCGCTGCCGCCGCCCTTCTGCAACAGCCAGACCTCGACCGACGGCGTCTCCGCCTGCTCGAAATGGCAGACCGGGCAGCCCTCCGCGACGTTGGCGTCGATCGACCGTCCCGAGAGCGTATCGATGGTGTTCCGGCGCAGCCAGCCGGTCCGGGTCGCCGCGGCCACAGCCTCGCGCGCGGCCTGTTCAAGTGCGGCCGTATCGGTGCCGCGCGGCACCTGCCAGAAGAACGTGAGCGTTCCGGTGTCTTGGCAGAGCGGCGTCGACTGCGCGCGCGCCAGGCGGATGTTCTCGACCAGCGCCCTCAAGAGCAGTGCGGCCTGCGACTGCGCGGGCTCCGCCTCCGCCGCAGACCGCAGCGCCGTTTCCGCATCTGCGGGCAGGTCGCTCGTGGTCCGGCGGATCAATTCGGAAAGTGTGTCGGTCCAGTTCATTTTTCTTCGCGTTGAACGCTGGGCGCGCGATCGCCGACGCGGCCAGGCGCGCCGCCGGGCGTTTCGCTCATTTCGCTTTCGCCACCCACGGATTGTCGGGCCCCAGCCGCATCAGCAGCGGCTGCAGGTAGTCGTCCGGAACGCAGAGCGAGCCGAAGCCCCGCCCCAGCGCGATGTCCGGTTTGGCCAGGCCGTGATAATCCGATCCGCCCGTCGTCAGCAACTCCAGTTTCTTCGCCATGCGCAGCAGGGACACGGTTTGGCCCGGGCTGTACTCGGAGTAGACCGCCTCGACGCCCGCCAGCCCCGCCTGCTTGAGTTCGCGCACGCCGGCCTCCAGCTTCGCCTCGTCCAGCTCCCACGAAAAGGGATGCGCGATCACGGCGACCCCGCCGGCTTCGCGGATCATCCGGATCCCCTCTTCGGGATACAGGCGGTAGCGGTCCACATAGGCGGGCCGGCCTTTCGCCAAATAGCGGTCAAACGCCTCCGGCACCGACGACACGTAATCGCGGTCGATCAGCGCCTGGGCGAAATGCGCCCGCCCCACGACGTCCTCTCCCGCGCACTGCCGCACTTCGTCCCACTCCAGCTCCAGGCCAAGCCCGTTCAGCTTGGCGAGGATCTGCTCGTTGCGCCAGGCGCGCCCGTCCAGCACGCGGTCCAGATTTTCGATCACCAGCGGATGGTCGGGGTTCACGCCGTAGCCCAAGATATGCAGTGTGCCGTGCCCCTCCTCGACCGCCACACTGATCTCCACGCCCGCGATGCCGGTCATGCCGTGGGCGCGGCAGGCCTCCAGGAAGACCCCGACGCCGCTCATGTTGTCATGATCCGTCAGCGCCATGGCGGTGAGGCCCGCCTGGCGTCCGAGGTCCGCCAGCTCTTGCGGCGTATCGGAGCCGTCGGAATTCGTCGAATGAAGATGCAGGTCGATCATGACGGGACATGCACCTTGTACGTACTTCGCGCCGTTTCCTCCGCGACGCCCGCGAAGAAGGCGGCGATGGCGGCATCGTATTGGGCCGTGTGCGCAAAGGCCTTTTTCATGAGGCACAGCCGCGTGTCGAAGCCCAGCGAGCCGCCCCGCGCGGAGAGCTCGCCCAGCAGGGCGCCGTAGTCCGCGGGATCCGTCACCGACGCCACGCGCAGGTAGTTCTTGGCGGAAGCCCGCACCATGCAGGGGCCGCCGATATCGATGTTCGTGCGGGCCTCCTCGGGGGTCACGCCTGCGCGCGCCACGGTCTTTTTAAAGGGGTAGAGGTTCACGACCACCATATCGATCGCCACGGCCCGGGTGCGCTCAAGGTCTTTCCGGTGCGCGTCGTTATAGGTCTCGCTCAGGAGGCCAAGGTAGATTTTGAAATCCAGCGTCTTGACCAGTCCGCCCTGCATCTCCGGCTGCCCCGTGTAGTCCGAAACCGCCACCAGATGCTTCTTGGCCAGCTCTGGCCCGAGGAGCTGCTGCACGGCCGTGTAGGTCCCGCCCGTCGAATAGATCTTCACCTCCGGGCACGCCGCCACCAGGCCGGGCACAAAGGAATCCAGCCCCGTCTTGTCCGAAACGCTCATCAGCACGTGACGCACGGCCACACGGTCATCTATCTCGCCTACCAGGTTCAACGCCATATCAAATCTCCTTACTGAAACGGTCACTTTTCCGCGATACGGAATAGGATAAGCGGTAGGTGTGTGTTTTGCAACTGCCGACTAAGAATCCTTGCATATTTCGCGGGTTCGTCTTATTCTTGCGCCGCTTTTCCAAAGGAACACTATGTTCTGCACACTGCTCAAAGCCAAATTGCACCACCTGCGCGTGACGCAAGCCGACAAAGAGTACGAGGGCAGCCTGACGATCGACGAGGATCTGATGGACGCCGTCGGCATCCTGAATTACGAGAAGCTGCTGGTCGCCAACCTCGACAACGGCAAGCGTTTCGAGACCTATGCGATCCGCGGCCCGCGCGGCAGCGGTGTGGCGTGTCTGAACGGCGCGGCGGCCTACAAGGGCACGATTGGCGATCGCCTGATCGTCATGGTTTGGTGTATGCTCGACGATGCCGAACGGCCGCACCACCACCCCAAGGTGGTGCGCCTCGACGAAAAGAACCGCATCGTCGCTGCGGCGGTGTAGGCGGAAAAAGCAAAGGCCCTTGCGGCGGCGCCGCAAAGGCCTTCCGGAATCCGGACGTGGCCGGACGTCAGACCAACAGGCGCGCCGCGGCGGCGCCGCCTTCCGCCTGCGCCTGAACCATCTCGGCCGTGATGCGGATGTTTTTGAGCTTCGGGTTACCCGGAGCCTCGTACATGATCTCCATCATGAGCTCTTCCATGACCGCGCGCAGCCCGCGCGCGCCGGCCTTGCGCTTCATGGCCAGCCGCGCCATCTCGCGCAGCGCGTCCCCGTCGAACGCCAGCGTCACGTTTTCCATCGCGAGCAGCTTCTGATACTGCCGCGTCAGGCAGTTCTTGGGCTCGGTCAGGATGCGCACGAGGTCGTCCTCGGACATCTCGCTCATGGAGGTCAGCACGGGCAGACGTCCCACGAACTCGGGGATCAGCCCGAACCGGATCAGATCCTCCGGCTGCACCGCCAGCGGCAGGGGCCGCCCGTCCTTGATCTTGGGTTTGCGCGCGGCACTGTTCTGCTCGGAATACCCGATCACTTGGCGGCCCTCGCGCTGCCGCACGATCGAGTCGAGGCCCACGAACGCGCCGCCGCAGATGAAAAGGATGTTGCGCGTGTTGATGGAGATGTATTCCTGCTGCGGGTGCTTGCGTCCGCCCTGCGGCGGCACGCGGGAGACCGTGCCTTCGAGGATCTTCAGCAGCGCCTGCTGCACGCCTTCGCCCGAGACGTCACGCGTGATCGAAACGTTCTCGGTTTTGCGGGCGATCTTGTCGATCTCGTCGATGTAGACGATCCCGCGCTCAGCCTTGGCCACATCCATGTCCGCCGCCTGGAGCAGGTAGAGCAGGATGTTTTCGACGTCCTCGCCCACGTAGCCGGCCTCGGTGATGGTCGTGGCGTCCGCGATCGCAAACGGCACGTCCAGCATCCGGGCGAGCGTCCGGGCGAATAACGTCTTGCCGCAGCCCGTCGGGCCGATCAGCAGGATATTGCTCTTCTCGATCTCCACGTCCGCGAACGCGTCATCCTTGCCGCCGATGGGCTGGTTCAACCGCTTGTAGTGGTTGTGGACCGCGACCGACAGCATCTTCTTCGTATAGTCGTGCCCGATGATGTACTGGTCAAGGAACCGTTTGATCTCGGCGGGCGGCGGCACCTTGAGCGCCGGAAGCGCGGCGGCAGAGGACTTTTTCCCCGGCTTGTTCTCCGCGATGATCCGCATGCAGATCTCCACGCAGTCGCCGCAGATGTTGGCTCCGGGGCCGGGGATGATGACCGCGCCGGAACGCTCGTCCTTGCCGCAGAAAGAACAGGTCATCGCTTCCGTTGTGTGAGGGGGGCGCCGCGCCATATCATTTCTCCGAAGGGCGCTTGATCAGCACCTCGTCAACCAGTCCGTACACCTTGGCCTCGTCCGCCGACATGAAGTAGTCGCGCTCGGTATCGTTCGCCAGCACCTCGACGCCCTTGCCGGTGTGAAAGGCGAGAATCTCGTTGAGCCGGTCCTTGAGCCGCAGGATCTCCTTCGCCGCGATGCTGATGTCCGAGGCTTTGCCTTCGGCGCCGCCCCAGGGCTGGTGGATCATGATGCGGGCGTTGGGCAGCGAGTAGCGCTTGCCTTTACGCCCCGCCGCCAGAAGCACGGCCCCCATGCTCGCCGCCTGTCCTACGCAGTACGTGGCCACGTCGCACGTGATGAACTGCATGGTGTCATAGATGGCCAGCCCCGCCGTGACCGAACCGCCGGGCGAGTTGATGTAGACGGAAATCTCTTTGGTCGCGTCCTGCGCCTGCAGGAACAGCAACTGGGCGATAATCAGGTTGCTGACGTCGTCGTTGATCGCCGAGCCGATGAAAACGATCCGGTCCTGCAGCAGCCGCGAGTAGATGTCATACGCGCGCTCGCCTCGGCCGGTCTGCTCCACGACGATCGGGACCAGCATGTTCGCTTGGGGTGAATACATGGGGGTGCCTCTGGGAAAACCGGGGCAGACGCCAGGTCCGCCCCGACGGGAATTAATGTTTGGCCTCTTCCAGCAGGAAACGCAGGGTCTTCTCGTCGCGGATCTGCGACCGCAGCAGGCCCATGCGCTCGTTCTTCTCGATCTGCGCGCGGAGCTGCTCGGGCTTCGTATGGAATTCCGCCGCGAGCGTCTCGATCTTCTGGCGGACCTCGTCGTCGGTCAGCGTGATCCCTTCTTGGTCCGCGACCTTCCCGAGGATGTAGCGCAGACGCAGCTGCCGTTTGGCGCTCTCCGTGGCGTTCTCGATGATCGCCTCGCGGTTCTTCTCCATGTCTTCGCGCGTCAGCCCGCGGTAGTGCGCCTCGTTCGCCATGCGGTCCAGCGTGGTGTTGATCTCTTCCGCGACTTGCGACTCCGGCAGGTCGAACTCGGTCTTTTTGAGCAGAAACTCGATGACCGTCTGTTCGCGGCGCTGCTTCTCGGCCTGCTGCGCCGACTCCGTCAGATGGGTGCGGGTCTGCTCGCGCAGCTTGTCCAGCGACTCCAACTTGACCTGGGTGAGCAGATCCTCGTCCTTCGGCAGCACGCGCATGCGGACCGTCTTGACCGTCACGCTGTACACGGCCTTCTTGCCGCGCAACGCCTCAACCGGCTGGTCCTTGCCGAACTTGAACTTGACCTCCGTGGCCTCGCCGGCCTTCATCCCCTTCAACGCGTTGACCACTTCGGGGATGAAGCGGTCTTCCTCCACCTGGATCCAGAAATCGGTGCCCTCGGAAATGGCCTTGGCCTCCGCCGCCACCTCTTTCACCGGCTTGCCGTCGATCAGTCCCGTGAAGTCGATGCTCACGAGGTCGCCCGCCTCGATCGGATGTCCGGCCGGCGCCTCTTCGAATTTCGCGAACGCCTTGCGCAGACGATCGATGTGCTCATCCACCTGGGCCTCGGTGACGGCCGGATCTTCGAACACCACGGGGATCTTTTTGTACTTGGGCAAGTCAAAATCCGGCTGGACATCGACCGTCAGGGTGAAGGTGATACCGGTCTCGGGCGAGAAAAGCATGTCGCTGACGTCCAGAAGCGACACCATTTTGATGCCCTGCTGGTCGAGCGCCTGGCGGTACAGCGCGCGGAAGAGCCGCCCCTGGACCTCTTCGGTAATTTCCTTGTGGAAGTCACGCTTGATGATCTCACGCGGCACCTTCCCGGGACGGAAACCGGGCACGCGACCCTGCTGCATGAACGTCTTGATCACCTCTTCATACTCTTTACGGGTCTCGTCCGCCTCGGCCTTGACAATCACTTTGACCTTGCACGACGCGACATTCTGCGTATCGACTTTCATCCGAATGAACCTTTCACATTCTTTCTGCTGAAAAAAGGGGGGTGCATATTATCACGCTTGCGCCTTCTTTTCACGTAAAAATTTGGCGCTCCCCGTCGGGGGGCTCTTCCGCATCTGCCCGCCCTTACTGTTCCTTGATGCTCACGAGAAATTCGGCGTTGCTCTTGGTGTTTTTGAGACGCTTGACGATCATTTCCATCGCCTCGACCGGGGGGACACCGTTGAGGGCGCGCCGCAGGATCCACGTGCGGTTCAGCTCCTCGGGATAGAGCAGCAGCTCCTCCTTGCGGGTGCCGGACTTCTCCATGTTGATCGCCGGGAAGACGCGTTTGTCCACCAGCTGCCGGTCCAAGCCGAGCTCCATGTTGCCCGTGCCCTTGAACTCTTCGAAGATCACTTCGTCCATGCGGCTGCCCGTGTCGACCAGCGCGGTCGCGATAATCGTCAGGCTTCCGCCCTTCTCGATATTGCGGGCGGCGCCGAAAAAGCGCTTCGGCTTGTGCAGCGCGTTGGCGTCCACGCCGCCGGAAAGGATCTTGCCGCTGTGCGGCTGCACCGTGTTGTAGGCGCGCGCCAGACGCGTGATGCTGTCGAGCAGGATGACCACGTCCCGGCCGTTCTCGACCTGACGCTTGGCCACCTCGATCACCATTTCGGCGACCTGCACGTGCCGTTCCGGCGCTTCATCGAAGGTCGAGCTCAAGACCTGCGCCTTGGTGTTGCGCTGCATGTCGGTGACCTCTTCCGGCCGCTCGTCGATCAGCAGGATGATCAGCATGGCGTCCGGGTGATTCGCCGAGATCGCATTGGCGACCTTCTGCAGCAGCACGGTCTTGCCCGTGCGCGGGGGCGCCACGATCAGGCCGCGCTGGCCGAAACCGATCGGCGTAAAGATGTCCATCACGCGCATCGAGATCTCCTCAGGAGAGGTCTCCAGGCGGATGCGCCGGTCGGGAAAGAGCGGCGTCAGGTTCTCGAAATGGACGATCCGGCGCGCCTCTGCCGCCGGCTTCCCGTTCACGGTGTCGACGCGCCCGAGCGCGAAGAAGCGCTCCTTTTCCTTCGGATCGCGCACGGGGCCCTCGACGAGATCGCCCGTCCGCAAGGCGAAGCGGCGCACTTGCGAGGGAGAGGCGTAGACGTCTTCGGGACACTGCAGATAGTTGCTTTTCGGCGCGCGCAGAAAGCCGTATCCGTCGGGCAGGATCTCCAACACGCCGCTGGTGATCACCGTCCCGCCGCGGCGCAGGTAGCTGCGGATGATCTCGAAGATGATCTCGTGCTTGCGCATCGAGCTCACGTCTTCCGGGTTCACGTTGGGCAGTAGCTCCAGCAGATCCGGGATGTCCTTTTTCTGCAGGTCGGTCAGATAGAGCGCCGGCAGATTCTCCGGCACAGGCGGCTGGTAGACCTCCACCACGGGCCCGCGGGTCAAGGGCGGCAAGCCCTGAGCATGCGGCTCCTGCGGCGGCTGCGCGGTCACCTCGCCCGGCTGGACCGCCGGCGGAACATACGGCAGATCTTGCTGGTCATAGTCGGCGGGCAGGCCTTGCGGCACAGGGTGCTTCGGCAGGCCGCGCGGCGCACCGCCCCGCGAATGGTGCTTCGGCGGACGGGGCGGACGGTTGTGCCCGCCGCCGTCGCCGCCGCGGCGGTTGCCGCGGTCGCCGCCGCCCGAAGGACGCGCCACAGGATGGTTCACCTGCGGACGGGAGGAAAAGCGGGCCCACTTCGAGCGGGGCGCATCCGCGGACGGTTCGCGGTTCGCGGGCGGCTGACCCTCGCGGTTCACGGGTTGCCCCTGCGGCTGAGCATTCTGTTCAGGCGTCTCTTGATCTGTACTCATCGGCTGTCTCCATAAGGAAGCGATAAACTTTCCGGGCTTCCCGCGCCAACGCCTCGGCATCGGCATCGTTGTATACCACCAGATGCGACCGGGCGGCTTTTTCCGCCACCGGCATCTGCGCTGCGACGCGCTGTCGGGCCTGTTCTTCGGAAAGCCCCCTCACGCGCATGAGTCGTTCGAGTTGCACCGCCTCGCTCGATGCGAGACAGATGATCACATCCCAGTCGTCGGCCCAGCCCACCTCAAACAGAAGCGGGATGACCGCGGCTTTGACCGCGCCGCCGGGCTGGGCCACCCAAGCGCGGATGGCCGCACGCACCAGCGGATGAAGCACGGCGTTGACCTGCGCACGGACGGCCGCGTCAGCAAACACCTTGGCGCCAAGCGCCTGGCGGTCGACGCCGCCCTTCGCGTCCAACACCTCTTTGCCGAAAAGAACGGCCAGCGCAGGCACGGCTGCCCCCCCCGGCATTTCCAACCGGTGAACAACATCGTCCGCGTCAAGCAGTTCCACACCCAACCGCGCGAGGTGCCGGGAAAAAAGACTCTTGCCGCACGCGATGCCGCCGGTTATGGCAACACGCAAAGTCATGTAGGCTCACGCCAACGGGATAACAAAAGAGAGGCGGACGGTTCAATGAACCGTCCGGCCTGAAGGCTGGCGGGCTTCACCGACTGCGGTTAGTTGGCCGCGGCTTCGGTTTTCTCCGCCGGAGCGGACGCCTTGGCAGTGGCCGCGACAGGTGGTTGCGCCGCCTGGCCCGCCGCTCCGCCCGACATCAACGCCGATTCACCGCCCGTCCGCACCGCACGGCCGGCGGGATCCACCAGACGCGCCGTGACAAACACCAACAGGTTGCGCTTGTCCGACTCTTCAGACCGGCTGCGGAAGAAGCGCCCCACATAGGGAAGATCGCCGAGGAACGGAATCTTGTCCTCCATGGTCTTGCGGCTTTCCGTGATCAGACCACCCATGACCACCGTCGCACCGTTGTAAACCGAAAGCTGCGTCTGAACCGAACGCACGTGGAAGAAGGGCTGCTCCATCGGCAACTCCATATATTCCACCGTCTGCTTCTGCGATTCGGTGAGCGCGTCGATAACGTCCGCCGTGACACCGGTCAGGCTGTAGGAAACGGCGCTGGAGGAGCTGTAGTAAGGAACCTTGGTGCCGTAGTTTTTCCAGACCGGCTCGGAAACGACCTGCGGGTTGAGCATCAGGTTGATCATCTGGCCTTCGGCCGAAACTTCCGGCACCACCTGCAGGATCACGCCGACCTCGCGCATCTCGAAGTTCTGCGGCTCGACCATGGCCAGCGGCATGCTGCTGGAACCGCTCGAGCTCGAGCTCCCCGAGCTCGTCTCGGAAATCTGCACCTCGAACTCGGTCGGATAGATGTACTCGGTCACGACCTTCATGATGGCTTCCTGTCCCGATTTCGTAACCACTTTCGGCGCCGAGAGCAGATCCGTGTCGGAGCGCTGGCTCAGCATGTGGAGAATCATCGAGACGTCCGCGTTGCCCAAGAAGGCGTTGACCTTCATGAACTGGTCGTTGATGGAATTGCCCTCGCCTGCGATCGTGTTGCCGGTCGTGCTCAGATAGCGCTGCCCGGTGCTGTACGTGGTGCCGTCGACCGCCGACACGCCCATGTTGTGGGAGGTGGAGTCGACCATCGTGTACTGCCCGGCGGCGGCCGCAACACTGTTTCCGTTCTTATCGTACGTGTTGTAGACCGGCGATCCCGAAGATGTGTAGCCGACGATAGAAGAGCTGTATTGGCCCGTCGTCTGATAGTTCTGATACGCGTACAGCTTGTTGCCGCTGGAATCATAGAGCTGATTGCCGCTGGCGTCGGTCAGCGCGGTCAGCGTATTCGAATGCTCTTCCAGATTCAAAGCCTCGTTGAGGAAACCGCCGGCGTCGAAGCTGAAATCGCTGTTGAGCAACCATTCGAAGCCGAGCGAATTGAGGTCTTTCTGCGACACTTCCACGAACCTCGCCTCGATCTCGATCAGGCGGGGCGTCACGTTCAGGTCCTCCAGGACCTGCTCGAAAATCGCGAGCTGTTCGGCCGTGTTGGTCACGCGCAGCTTGCCGATCGTGGCCATGTAGGAGATGGACGAACCGTCGGGCCACGTCACGCCCATCTGCGCGAAGAACGTTTTCCAGTCCTCTTTCTGGCCCATGTCCGAGGTCTGCATGAAGGTGTTGTCGCCGCCGCCGCCGCCGCCCGCCTGAGACATTTCACTCTGGGCCGCGTTCTTGCGCTCCGTCAGGGACGACAGCACGTTATAGGAGCGGGTCATGAGTTCGGCGTCGGGCTCGTTCGCCGGGACGATCATGACGATGTTGCCGCGGATGCGGAACTTCATGCCGGTCACGTCACAGACGAGTTTGAGCGCGTCATAAAGATTGATGAAGCGCGCGCTCAGCGCGGAGATCTGGGGCACGCCGCCCGCGCCGGCGGATGCGGCCGGAGCCGCGAACGGGTCCGCGTTTTCGGCGGCGGGTGCGGGAGCGGCCGACGAAGTGTTCGAGGCCAGTTTCAGCACGAGGTTGACGCCGCGCTGATCCACCGGGATTTCCGGCTTGTCATAGTCGCGGCTGGCCTGTTTGAAGAAATCGACGGCATCGATGATGGTCGCGGGCGGACGGAACGTCACTTCGGGGATCACGATATCCACCAGCTTCTGATGGATGACCTGCTCGGCGGTCTTGGTGTCCGTGATGCCCACCGTCGCCGTCTTGGACGTCATCTCGTTCTTGCCTTTCGGCATCTGCGAGCTTTCGATCGCATAGCGCTCCGGCGTCCAGGTCTTGCGCACGTCGCGGATCATCAGGCTGCGGTTGGCTTCGAACTCGACGTCCGCCACCGTCTTCAGGCGGTCGGCAATGCGGTCACGCAGCTCCATGGCTTCGGTGTTCGAGGGATAGTCGCGCAGAATCAGTTCGCACTCTTCCAGCGCCTTGTCATATTCCGCGGTGGTAAAGAACTGGCGTGAACGGCGCAGGCGTTGACGAATCTCGTCGCGCTGCTGCTTGTAGTCGTCGTCGTTGATGCGGTGAGAGATGCCGGAATCGTCTGCGGCGACTTTGGTCGGCTCGCGTTTGAGGGCTTCGATCAAGCGTTCGGCCTGAGGATGGCCGAACTCTTTCGCCTGCACGGCCAACACCAGCGCCTGCTCGTTGTCGCCCTTTTTCATGGCCTGTTTGGCGTCACGGTAGAACGCCTCGCTCAGGCCAGCCTTCGCCTCTTCGCGCGCAGCCAACGTGTCCGGACGGTTGCCGATGAATTCGAGCGCCTGCTTGTACTGCTCGCGGGCCAGCGCATAGTCCTGATCCTGCATCGCCTGCTGTGCGGTCGCCAGCGACGCATAGCCGTGATCGTCCAGCGACTTGCGACGGATGGTCTCGAGCGTCATGAGTTCGGAGACGATGCTCGCCTGTTCGGCATCCGCAGCGGCGGGTGCCGCCTCGGCAGGCTTTTCGGCGGCCACCGGAGCGGGGGCGGGGGCGGGAGCGGGGGCGGCGGCCTCAGCCGGTTTCTCGGCGGGCGCAGCGGGTGCCGGCGCGGCTTCGGCGGGCTTCTCGGCCGCCACCGGAGCCGGGGCGGGAACAGGCGCGGCGGCCTCAGCCGGTTTCTCGGCGGGCGCGGCAGGTGCCGGCGCGGGAGCGGCCTCGGCAGGCTTTTCGGCGACGGGGGCGGGCGTTTCCGGCTTCGCAACAGCGGCCGCGGGCTTCTTCTGCTGTCCACCCAAATCCTTCAAGAGCGCTTCGAGATCATCCTGTGCGTAAAGACACGTCATCGCACCGCAAGCGACGACCGAAACACTCAACACCAACAACCACCTAGAACTGTGCGTCATCTGGAGGAACTCCTCTTTGTGTGGCAGCTTTTAACCCAATGAGCAGTAAAAAAGAGAAACCAATATACCTTGATCAGGAAAACTAATCAAGCTTGGGAACAACTTTTTGTTGCCCGCTCGCCTCGTTCTCGATCACCACCGACGTTTTCCCGTTATCGACCGAAATGACCCGGTATGTTTCATCGCGCACCTTGAATGTGCCTTTTTCCAACACCGTGAATTCGGCGTTATCCAAAGGCAACACGATGACCGCTTCAACATCCGTCTCCTTCCCGGCCTCGTTGATTTGCAACGACATTTCCTTGTTGTCCGACAGGCGTTTCACGGCGACGGTCGAAACATCCACACGCGTTTTGAGGTTCCCCATGTTGGGGTTCACGCGCTCCTCGGTCTTCACCGTCAGCGTTCCCGCCACATATCCGCTGTCGCCGATTTTTTCGCCCTCGCGGACCCAGAAGGTCCGGCGCACGGGCTCCGCCTGGTTGAAAACGAGCTGCATCTTGCCGTCCGGCATCTTGTTCACGCCGCTGAATTTGAGCGGCATGCGTTTGCCGCGCAACTCTTTGACGCGCAGCAGGCTGACCAGCGCCGGATGCGATTTGGGATCCTTCGGATCGGTCTTGTTGTCCACCTCTTCGAGGTTGCTGAACCCATCCTTGTCGAGGTCGCCCTTCGCGTCGGACGGATCCTGCGGATTCAGGCCCAAGAGATTCTCGACCTTGTCCGGGAGCCCGTCTTTATCGCTATCCAGATCGGTGCGCTGCTCCAGCGGCAGGGGCTGTTTGCCGCCGCAGAAGGGGCAGGCCGCCGCCGCGTAGGGGATCGGCTTCTGGCATGCGGCCACCACGCAGACCACGCGCCGCTCGGGCGAGAGGAAACCGGCCTGCTGGGCATCGGGCTTTTCGAGCTGAAGCGGGGACCGGGCCAACCGCGCCGACGCCTCATATTCGGTCAGATCCATCGGCCCCAGCGCCGACGTCGCGGGCTTCAGCCGCCCGAGCTGCTTGATGTAGTCGGACTCGTGCTGTTTCCGGGCCGCGCCCGCACTCGTCAGATAGAAGAGCGAGACCAGAAGAAGAATGAGCACCACGACCGCGATCAGCTTGTCGTAGTGCCGAACCAAAGGAAGGTTGGGGTTGATTTTCAAGGCCACAGGATTACACTCCCTCGAACGAGTAGACGTCGACGTCAATTTTCACGCTCACCGGCGGTTCCAGCTCGGGATCCGTCACGATCCGCTCGACGTGGGTCAGCGTCGCCGGATCAACGACAGCCGTTTTCGCGTCGACGGGCTTGGCGGCACTTTCTTTACGGGCGGCGTTCCGCGCGGCCAGCGGATCGCCGGTCTTGCGGAATTGCGTCTCGGCGACGACCACGAACAGATCCAGCGCCGCGAGCCGGTTCAGCGCCTCGATGAAGGCGGCCGGACGCGCCAGAAACTCGAAGGTGAAACGCTGTTTCGAGAAATAGCCGGACGACGGCCCGGACGACGCCGCGGGAGCGGCCGAGGCCGCATCACCGCTGTCCCGGTTGCGGCGGCGGCGACTCTTTCTCGACGTCTCCTTCTCCTCCTCGCGCGGCTGCTCGGCCTTGACCTCGTCGAACGTCTCGCGGCCGACCGCTTTCAGCTCGAGGATGTTGGCGGCATACAGCTCTTTGCAGATCTTCTCGATGATCGCGAGCTGCCCCGTGAGGCGGTCGACATGCTCAGTCTGCGGCAGGCTGTCCGACTGGCCCAAATACTTGTCGAACCCGAAATTGAAGCCCGGAGCGACGATTTTGCCCTGATTGGCGCCGGCCTGCACGGACAACTCGCGCACCGTCGCCTGCAAGACCTGTTTGAACCCCGTCGGGGTTTTCTGCTCGGTCTGCAGGTCGCCCTTGTGCACCAGATTCGAGGCCGTAACCAGCCAGGCCTCGATGGCTTTTTCGTCTTCCTTCATGCGCGCGACATTCTCGTCGCTCGGAAAAACCTTCGCGCGGTAGATGCCCTGCAGCTCCTCATACGCCTGGTTGCGGCTCTCGGCCTGCTCCCGCTTGACGGAAATGGCGGAAAAGAGAAACCAGCAGGCCCCCAGGCAGACCACCGCCATGAGAATCCCGCAGCCGATTAAAATGATTTGATGACGTTTCATCGTGCAGTCGCATCCTTGGGGACGGAAGCCGAAGCCAGCGCCGCCTCGATTGTGAACTCTATCATGTAGGCCTCAACGTCCTTCACGCCAACGATCTTGACGTCCTGAGGCTCTTTGCCGAACACTGACTGGGTTTTCAGGCGATCCCGCAGCTCTTCCACCGCCGTCGCGTTCCGGCCAGACACTTTGGCCTTCTCCTCCACCTGCTTTAGCTTGTCGACCCAGCCGCGGCCCACGATCCGCACGCCCGTCACGTCGCCGTTGCCGTCTTTGACCGGCGTCATCTCGGTCAGCCACATGCCCTCGAAGAGGCTCTTCCGGATCGCATCCACCCGCTTGAGCCAGGCGGTCCGCTGCAGGATCACGTCGCGCACGGCGTCCGCCTTGAGCTGGACGGATTCTTTCGATTTCTCGGCTTTGGACAGGTGACTCTGCTTGCTTTTGAGCGACGCCAGCTTGGCGGAGACCTGCTCGCCCTGGAATTCGTACAGCTTGGCCATCTGCTTTTCGTACATGGCCCAAATGCCCAGACACATCAGGACACCCGCCGCCGCCAGGCCGAAGAACGGGATGCGCTTCTTGAACGACTTGCGCTTCACGATCTCGGGCGGCATCAGGTTGATCTCAACCGGACACGCCAGCGAACGCCGCAGCGCCAAACCCACGCACTCCGACAAGACGAACGCGTCGCCGCCCACCCGCTCCCGATTGATGCGGTTGCTCAGCCCGATGTTCGCGAACGGATTGAGGTAGGCGACCTCGACCTGCAGCTTTTCACGGAAGAACGTGTCCAAATGCGGCAGCACCGAGGAGCCGCCCGTCAGGAACATCCTGACCGGCGCGTTGCCGCCCTGCTGGCTGCGGTAGAAATTCACCGACCGGCTGATTTCCGCGTGCAGGCGCGTCACCACGTTGCGCACAATCTTCGAGATGCGCTCGGCGGTCTCATCCTCGGTCGCATAGACGCCGCCCAGCGACACGAAAGCCTGCTGCCGCTTCAGCGCCTCGGCTTCGGCGTAGGGGATCTGGAAACTCTTGGCGAGTTCCTGCGTGATCGCGTTGCCGGCCACCGGAATGCAGCGGTTGTAGATCTTGTCGTCTTCCACGAAAATGAGATTCGTCGAGCGGGCGCCGATGTCCAGCACCACCGTGCAACCGCTCAAATCGGCGTAGTTGTAGCGCAGGCAGTTGTAGAGGGCCATGGGCGCCACATCCACGATCTCCGGCTCCAGCCCCATCTCGACCACGCGGTCCGTGATCTCGCGCACATTCTCGATCTTGGCCGCCACGATCATCGCGCTCTGCTCGCCCGACGACGCGTCGCCGATGAACTGGTGGTTCCACACGATCTCGTCCATCGGGAACGGGACGTTCTGCTCGACCTCGTACTGCACCATCTGCAGCAGCTTGTCCTCGCTGACGGCGGGCAGGCGCACGAAGCGCGGGAACACCATCTGACCGGAAAGCGACAGCATCATCGGCGCCGGGCGGATGCCGCGCGCCTTCATGATTTCGCGGAGCGAGGCGACCAGATGCGACCCCACGCCCGTGTCGTTCTCGGGATCAACCCCCAGTTCGGACATCCCGTAGTTGGTCAACTCCGGCGGACGTCCGCTTCTGACGATGAACTCGGCTAAAACAATTTTGCTCGCGCCGACATTGAGCGCAAGGATACGGTCAGAGGAGAACACTATTGCACCACCTCGTAATCGTCCGGGTTAACTAACGCGAACGGGGTCTTTGAACGTTCGATCATGCCGGTACGGCGCGTCACATTCGGATTGTCCAGAACTTTGCTGTCCTTCCACCATTCTTTCGGAAGCGCCATGCCGCCCACCGGAGACTCGCTCGCCAAAACCGTGCCGTCCTTGCCCGTGATCTCCAGGGCCACCGCCACCGGCTCGCCATACCGCTCCGCCAGGCTCGGAGGGATCGCCACGCTGCTCATGTGGTCACCCTTGGGAATGTCCACATATCGGATCGACGTCGTATAATACGAATAGGCTTCCTTGCCTTCTTCGTTCTTGCCCTTGGTCATGACATGGTAATCAAACTTGAGCTCGTCCATCCATTTTGCCGACGTCTCGTATTTGACCTCGAACAGCGCCCATTCGCGGGGTTTCCGGGTCACGCGGGGCATCGTGTTCTGCACGTTGTAGTTGAATTCGGGCGTCCGCACCATCGACGTCTTGCCGGGCGGCGGCATCCGCGAAATCTTGACGGTCTCGGCCTTCTCGCTGTTTCCGGCGGCGCGCGCCGCGCCACCCGCGGGTCCCGCCGTGCGTTGCCCCAGCCGGCTCGTCTGCGCCATGCCCGGGCCCGCCACCATCAAAAGAGTTACTGCCATGCACACCCAGACATCCTGACGCGCGATCTGCAATTTTTTCATTTCGACGTTCTCCATGCCGCGGAACCGGGAGCCAGCTGTCCCGACACCTTTTACCATTTAGCGCACACAATTTAATCCCGCGTGGCTAAGATTGCAATACAGAAACGCAAAAACTTCTCCCTTTCTGTCCGAAATGCGTTCCCGATGGCCGGAAACCCCGCTTTTCAGCGTTTTTATCGCAGAAATCCTTTGCCATGCCGTTCCACCGCGTGCCATAATTTAATTCCAAAAAGGGAGAGTGACTCCGCACCATGATTGCCGACACCAACCCGCTCAATTTCTTCACGACCCCTTGGTTCTGGTCCTCGTTTACCGGCTGGACCATCGCCCAGGTGATCAAAATGACGACCGGCTTCATCAAGACGGGCCAGATCGATTTCCGCTACCTGCTCAGCACGGGCGGCATGCCCAGCGCCCACTCCGCCATGGTCTGCGGACTCTGCACCGCCCTCGGCCTGACCGAGGGGTTCGGCGCGCCCATCACGATGCTCGCCGCCGGCTTCGCCGCCATCACCATGTTCGACGCGGCCAGCGTCCGGCGCGCCGCCGGCCACCAGGCCAAGGTCTTGAACCTGATGATCCAGGAGCTCTTCAAGCAGCACAAGCTGCGCCACACCCATCTCAAGGAATTGCTCGGCCACACGCGCAAAGAGGTGTTCGCCGGCATGGCTGTCGGCATCGCCGTCGCCGTGGCGGTGGTCTACTGCTGGCCCGCCGCCGAGCTCTGATCCGCGATGCGGTCCTCGTACAGCTTGTACTCGATGCTGTCCAGAAGGGCCTGCCACGAGGCCTCGATGATGTTTTCCGAAACGCCCACCGTGCCCCATTGGCGCACGCCGTCGCCCGACTCGATGAGCACGCGCGTTAGCGCGCGCGTCGCCTCCTGCGGATCCAGAATGCGCACCCGGTAGTCGGTCAGCGCGATGTGCGCGATCTCGGGGTAGAAGCGCGTCAGGGCCTTCCTCAGAGCCGCGTTGAGCGCGTCCACCGGCCCGCGCCCCTCGCCCGCCGTGAGTTCCGTCACGCCGTTGACCTTCACCTTGACCGTCGCTTCCGCGAGGCACGGCTCGTCGCTGCCGCGCTTCTCCACGATCACCCGGAACCCCTCCAGTTCGAAGAACGGCGTATGCCGGTTGAGCACCTTCTGCAGCAGGATCTTGAACGAGCCGTCCGCCGACTCGTAAGAATAGCCCTTGTTCTCGCGACGCTTGACCTCGTCCAGGACCGCCCGCGCCCGTCCCTTGTCGAGGCCGCCGAGGTCCGTGCCCAGCTCGGCCGCCTTCATCATGACGTTCGCCGCTCCTGAAAGCTCGGAGACCAGCACGTGCCGCTGGTTGCCGACCGCCGCGGGATCGATGTGTTCGAACGTGTGGGGGTTCTTCTGGACGGCGTTCACGTGCGCCCCCGCCTTGTGGCTGAAGGCCGAACGCCCCACATACGGCTGCCGCGGGTCCGCGCGCTGGTTCGCCAGGTCGTCGGTGACCAGCGCGACCCCGCACAATTTCTTCAGGCGCCCGGGCCCCACCGCCTCGAACCCCATCTTCAGCTCCAGAGCCGGCACGATGCTCACGAGGTTGGCGTTGCCCGTGCGCTCGCCATACCCGTTGATGCAGCCCTGCACCTGGCGCGCCCCGGCGCGCACGCCCTCCAGCGCGCACGCCACCGCGAGCCCGCTGTCGTTGTGCGTGTGGATGCCGACCTGGACGCCGGTGAAGGCCGCGCACACCGCCCGCGTGATCTCAAACACCTCGTGCGGCAGGCTGCCGCCGTTCGTGTCGCACAGCACCACGCCCGCGGCGCCTTCGCGCACCGCCGCGCCCAGCGCGCGCAGCGCGTACGCCGCATCGTCCTTGTATCCGTCAAAGAAGTGCTCCGCGTCGAAAAAGACCCGGCGCCCCGCCGACCGCAGGAACCCGACGGTGTCGGCGATCATCTGCACGTTGTTGTCGCCGGTCGTGCGCAGCACGTCCCGCACATGCAGCAGCCACGACTTTCCGTAGATCGTCACCCACTCGGTCTCCGCCGCCAGCAGGCCCGCGAGCTGCGGGTCGCCCTGCGCGTCCACGTCCACGCGCCGCGTGCTGCCGAACGCCGCGACGCGCGCGTGCGCCAGCTTTTCCTTGCGGATGTCTTCGAAAAAGCGCCGGTCGCGCGGGTTCGAGCCCGCGAAGCCGCCCTCGATGAAGTCGACGCCGAAGTCGTCCAGCAAATGCGCGAACCGCACCTTCGCCGTATCCGAGAAGGAGATCCCCTCGCCCTGCGCGCCGTCCCGCAAGGTGGTGTCGTACAAAAAGACTTTGGTGGGCGTCGGGTTCATGGGGTTAGAAGAAAGCCTTGTAGAGGGCCTGTACCGCCTTCGCGCGCTGCTCGGCCTTGACCCCGAACATCATGCTGATCTCGGACGACCCCTGGTTCATCATCTCGATGTTCACGCCCGCGTCCGCCAGCGCCTTCGTGGCCTTGGCGGCCATCCCCACCGTGTAGTAGAGGCCCTCGCCCACCACCATCACCAAGGCGTAGCCGCGCTCGACCAGCACCGCGTCCGGGTGCAGGTCGCGCTTGATGCGCTCGATCACGCGCTTCTCGCACGCCGCGTCGAAATGCCGGTCGCGGATCACCACCGAGACGTTGTCGATGCCGGAAGGCATGTGCTCGTAGGAGACGCCCTCCCACTCCAGGATCTGCAGCAGGTGGCGGCCGAACCCGATCTCGCGGTTCATCATGTATTTGTCCACAAAGATATTGCAGAACCCGTCGTCGCTCGCGATGCCCACCACGCCGCCCGCCAGCACCCGGCGCGACTGCACGATCATCGTGCCCGGCTCCTGCGGCCGGTTGGTGTTGCGCACGTTGATCGGCACGCCCGCCTTCACCGCCGGAATCACCGCCTCGTCGTGGAAAACGCCGAAGCCGGCGTACGACAGCTCGCGCATTTCGCGGTAGGTCATCGCCGGGATGCCCGTCTTCACGTCCGGCACCAGCCGCGGGTCCACCGGATACACCGAGTCCACGTCCGTGAAGTTCTCGTACACGTCGGCCTTCACCGCCGCCGCCAGAATCGACCCCGTGATGTCCGAGCCGCCGCGCGGGAAGGTGGCCACCTTGCCGTCTTTGGTGTAGCCGAAAAAGCCCGGGAAAATCACCAGCTCCTCGCGGTCCTTCAAGGTTTTGGCGAGAAACTGGTACGATTCGTCGAGCAGCTGCGCATTGCCGTAATCGCTCGTCAGGTACATTCCCGCCTCGTGCGGATTCAGGTAAACGGCCTTGGCGCCGCGCGCCTGAAAGGCCTGGGCCACGATCTTCGCGCTGTTGTCCTCGCCCGCCGCCTTCAGACAGTCCATGAAAATGCCGCGGTGCGACCGGTCGCCCGCCAGCCGGAACCGCAGGTCTTTCTCGATCTCCGCCGTGATCCCCGCCGGCAGCAGCAGGTCGCGCTGGATCTCGGCATACCGCTCCACGATCGCCGCCAGCGCGTCCTCGTAATCCTTGTCCGCCAGCGCCAGCTCCGCACACGCGATCAGCAGATCCGTCACCTTCGAGTCCGTCTTGCCGCGTTTTCCCGGCGCCGAAACGACCACGATCTGCCGCTCCGGATCTGCCAGCACAATGTCCACAATCTTGGTCACCTGCTCCGCGTTGGCGACCGACGAACCACCGAATTTACAAACCTTCATCACGCCTCTCCTTGGAAGTTTTTCCGACCGGGACGGCACCCGGGACCGTCCGCTGCGCGTTCGGGAGAACGCGCCCGACCGCTCTCTGCCTTCATATCACCCGCAACTTGATCGGCTCCTCGTTCAGGACGCCCGCCGCACGGATTTCTCTCAGCGCCGCATCGATCTCCGAGCCCTTGGCCGGGTGCGTCAGGATCACGACCGGCACATAGCCCGCATGCTCCAGCTCCACCGGCGACTCTTTCTGCGTGGCCGCCAAAATGCTGACGCCGTGGCGGCCGAGGATCGTCGTGATCGTGCCCAGCGACCCGGCCTTGTCGAGCACCATCAGGCGCACGTAATACCGGCTGACGATGTCGGCCGCCGCCCGCACGTGCAGGTGGCCCTCGTTCGCCACGTTCACGCCGCGCCCGTAGCGCGACTTGCCGGCCATCAGGTTGCGCGCGATGTCGCCGAGATCGCCGATCACCGTGCTGGCGGTCGGCTCGCGCCCGGCCCCCCGCCCGTAATACAGCGTGTCCCCGCTGAGATCGCCGCGCACCATCGCCGCGTTGAACACGTTGTTCACAGAGGCCAGCATGTGGTTCAGCGGCACCAGCGTCGGGTGGACCCGCACTTCGACTTCGTCGCCCTCGCGCTTGACCACCGCCAGCAGCTTGATGCGGTAGCCGAACTCCGAGGCGAACTTCACGTCCATGCCCGACAGGTTGCGGATACCCTCGACCAGCACCTGCTTCATCGGCACGTGGAAGCCGTACGCCAGCGAGGCCAGGATGATCGCCTTGTGCGCGGTGTCGAAACCATCGATGTCCAACCCCGGATCGGCCTCGGCATAACCGGCCTTCTGCGCCGCCTTCAAGACCTTGTCGAAGGGCAACCCCTCGTTCTCCATGCGCGTCAGGATGTAGTTGCAGGTGCCGTTCAAGATGCCGTGGATGCTCTGGATCTCGTTGCCCGCCAGCCCCTCGCGCAGCACGCGGATGATCGGGATGCCGCCACCCACGCTTGCGCCGAAATAGATGTCCACGCCGTTTCGCTCGGCCGTCCCGAAGATTTCCTCGCCGTACTCGGCCAGCAGCTTCTTGTTCGCCGTGACCACCGCCTTGCCCGCGTTCAGCGCCGCCAGCACAAAGGTCTTGGCCACGCCCGTGCCGCCGATCAGCTCCACGATGATCTTGATCTCCGGATCCTGAATGACCGCCATCGCATCCGTCGTCAGCACCCCGGGAGCCACGGCCACGCCGCGGTCGGTCGTAATATCGACGTCCGCGATTTTTTTGAGCACCACGTCCACGCCCAGCCGCTGCGCCATCACTTTGCGATTGCGCTGCAAGCCGTCCGCGACGCCCGCGCCCACGGTTCCGAATCCGAGAAGGCCTACCCCGATCTGCTTCATATTCGTCCTGCTTTCCTGATACTCTGACAAAAGGAGAATCACATATAATAATGAAAAAAGGGCGCGCCTTACAAGCCCGCAAAAGCGGAGGAATATTGCCCTTCCCTTGCCTCGCCCTGTTTTGTTATGGTTATGGTATGTGTGTTGATTATCCGATCTTTTTCGCCCGCCACCTTCCCGCGGCGGTGCTGTGCGCCGCTGGTGCCGCGCTCGGCTCGACGTCCGGCGACGCAGCCGGCTCCTATGCGCCACCGCCTTTCGCGCATTACCAGCCGATCCTCGACCGCATGCCGTTCGGCGAATTGCCGGCCAATTTCAACGCCGCCGCCGTCGATCCCGCCGCGCTCAAGAATGAAGCGCAGGTGAAAGCCGAGCAGCAGGCCATCGCCAAAAAGGTGAACCTGTCGGCCGTCAACGTGACCCCCGACGGGGCGACCGCCATCGGCTTCACCGACCTGTCCGTCACGCCGCCCGTCAGCCATTATCTCCGCGTCGGCGAAGCGGCCGGCGGCTGGGTCGTCGTGAGCGCCGATTACGACGAGGAAACCGCCACCATCGAAAAAGAAGGCGTCCCCATCACGCTGAAACTGGGACAAGGGCTGGTCGACCCCCCCCCTGCCGCCGCGGCACCCGGCGGAACAGCAGCGGCCGCCATCCCGGCTGCCATCCCGGCCGCCGCCAAACCGCTTCTTGGCCGGACGCTGGGCGGCGCAGCGGCAGAGCGAGCCGCTCTGCCCGCCGCCACGCCCGGCTTGACCGTCCAGCCGCCCGCGGGCCTGCTGCCAAAAGCGAACAGCCTCCTCGGAAGAACCGCCGCCGAAAAAGGGACTGACGGCTCTTACGCCGAGCGTCAGCGCGAGCGTGCCACCCAGAAGACACAGGAGCAATTGGCCGCCGAAAAGACGCTGCTGGAAAGAATGGAGAAACTCGCCAACGAGGCGGCCGCACGCGAAAGTCAGCGGCGCGCAGAAGAGGCGGCGGTCGCCGCGCAAGAGCAGGCGGAACTGCCGCAAGAGGCACCGGCGGAAACGCCGCCGGCTCAAATGCAGGACGTGCAGTGACGGCGGGACTATGCACGCGCTTTCCCGCACAGAACTTCTTCTGGGACGACCCGCTCTGGAAAAACTCCGCGCCAGCCGCGTCGCCGTCTTCGGCATCGGCGGCGTCGGCTCTTTCACGGCTGAAGCCCTCGCCCGCTCGGGCCTCGGCCGGTTCCTGCTGGTGGATGACGACCTCGTCTGCCTGACCAACATCAACCGCCAGCTCATCGCCCTGCACAGCACGGTCGGCCGACCCAAAGTCGACGTCATGGCCGAGCGCATCCGCGACATCAACCCGCAGGCCGAGGTCGAGGCGCGCCAAGCCTTCTACCTGCCGGAAAACGCCGACGCGTTCGACCTGTCACGCCTCGACTACATCGTCGACGCCGTGGACACCGTCAGCGCCAAGGTGGAGCTGGCCGTGCGCGCGCACAAGGCCGGCATCCCCCTCGTGAGCTGCATGGGCGCGGGCAACAAGCTCGACCCGACCCGCTTTGAAGTGGCCGACCTCTTCACCACCTCGGTCTGCCCGCTCTGCAAGGTCATGCGCAAGGAACTGAAAGCCCGCGGCCTGACGTCGCTCAAAGTGGTCTATTCCAAGGAGCCGCCCGTCGAGCCGGCCGAGACCGATGCGATCAGTTGCCGACACAACTGCGTCTGCCCCGAAAACAGCCCGCGCACCTGCACGGTCCGCCGCCGCATCCCGGGCAGCGTCGCTTTCGTGCCGTCGGTCGCGGGGCTGATCCTCGCCGGCGTCGTGGTCCGCGACTTGATTGCCGGACGCGAGACCCGCTGACCGGGGCCCCGTGCGCCCACGGGCCTCAACCTTCTGTTCCTCAGTCCCCGCTCCCGATCCAGATGCCGGATATCTCGAACGCGTGCGGCTCGCCCGCCGCCCCGGGATACAGCCACTTCCCGAAACAGACGCTCAGCTTTTCCAGGCGCGAGAACCGCACATGGGCTCCCGCCTTTGACGCCATCTCCTTGTCCCACTGCGTGAAGAGCCGGAGCTTGCCCACCGGGATGCGGACCGTCTGCCACGCCGCGGTCAGCGGCACGACCGTGCCCCACGCCACACCGCCGGATTCGATCAGCGCCAGTTCAAACCCGGTCGTCTGGGGCGCCGCCGCGCGCGCCCGGACCATCACCACCGCGTCCCGTCCCTCCGTCTGCCACAGCCGCGCGTACGTCTTCGCGTCGCACGATATGCGCAACGAGACGCTGTCGCGGTCGCCGTCGAACCGGTCCGCGCCCAAATGCACGGCCTGCGCGCCCCGGTCGTCGGTCACCCTCCACCGCCGCAGCTCGTGCGACCCGTCTTTTTTCCGCTCCCACGCGTCCGCATCAAAGAGGCTCCAGCGCGTCGTCCCCGCCACCGCGGTCAGCGGCAGGGCCGGCGCGAGCGGCACCCATTCGAGCGCCGCCAGATCGAACGTCTGGCCGCCCTCGGCCTTCTCGCCCCGCAACAGCCACGCGCCGGTGAGCACGCTGATGCGCGCGACGTCCTGCCAGCGGAAGGCCGCGCGCGACGGCAAGCCCCACAGCGGCAGCATCTCCGCGGCCGGCACCACGGTCTCGCTCCAGCCCGAACCGACCCGGAGATTGCAGCCGAGTCCCTGCCCGTTCTTCATGCGGAACCCGATCTCGACCCGCGCCCCTTTGTCGCCGCCCCGCGCGCGGACGCGTAGCCCCCATCCGCTGCCAGAACCGTCCAGGGCGGGACTTCCCGCCGCAAACGGCACGCTGTAGCCGGCCGCCGCAGCCCCTTCGCCGAAATCCCCGACGCTCATCCGGATGACGGTGTTCGTCACGCTGCCGGCCAGGCCCGCGGCAAGCAGCGACACGTCCCCGGCGTTGATCCCGTGCCGGATGTACTCCGGCGCTTTTTCCGGCATGGCGAGAAGCGGCACGGCCTGTCCCTGTGCCGGCAGCCACGCCACCCCGACACTTTTCTCGCCCGGAAATTCGGCGACCCCGCCGGGCCCCGCCGCGCGGAAGGTCACCCCCCACGTCCCCGGCGTGAACGCCGCTCCCGGCAGCGTTCCGGTAAACCCGCAGGCCCCCTCTTCCGCCGCCGGCGTCAGGACGAGTTCGCGGATTTGCCCGTCCGCCGCGGTGAACCGAGCCGTCAGGTTGGTCGTCAAGACGGCCTCGGCGCGCACCTCGACCGGAAAACCGGCCCGCCACTGCGACGGCACCGCGCCCCGCATCAGCGGCGCGGTGACCGACGGGCCGCAGGGCGCGACAAACCGCGGCGCCAGCGCCGCCGCACGGCGCACGGCACCCGTTTTCGGCGCGCGGTCCTTGCGCGTCAGCAGATAGTCACCCGCCGCCACCTCGATTTCTCCGCCCCGCGCCGCGGCGAGGCGCTCACCGGCTTTCACCCCGTCGAACGGCCACACGGCGAACCGCTCGCCCAAATCCGGCAGCCGGATCTTCATCGCATGCCGTCCGGGAATGACCTGCACCTTCTTTTCCGAGGTGCCGGTGTAGGGATCGGCGACGGTGAACACGTCGGGATAGACCTGCAGACGCCACACCCCTTTTTCCGCGCGGTCCAGGAAATACGCGCCGGTGCCCGCATAAGAGGCCACCGGCGAGGAGCCGCAGCCCCACACGCGTTCCAGAGCCGCAGCCTCCGGCGGCGGCGTGCGGGTCGAATGGCTGTAGAGGTACCGGTCGGAGGTCACCATTTCGGAGAGATCCTCCGTCGCCGAAACGCGGAACGGCGGGAATGTCAGCTCCTCTTCGGCCCGTTCGTACGGCGTGCCGCGCGGTACGCGGGCGAACACCTCGGCCGCGATGGCCAGGGCCAACGCCTTGCCGGGCGTATAGACCAGGTTCAGATGGTGGGTCTGCCAGTTGCGGTTGACGTCGGCCAACACCAAGGGATCGTACTGGAACTGCGCCGCCACCTGAACGCCTTCGGAGCGGAACATCTTGGCCATGGCGGGATACATGTAGGAGCCCGCCACGTCCGCGGCGTCGAACTCGTAGGCCATGCGCGACTTCCGGGCGATGGCGGCATCGGGGCGGAGCGAGGAAGCCGCCACCGTGCCGAGCTGCGAGCCTTCGAGCGCATGGCCCGCCACGAGCCCGGTCGGATAGCTGGAGCAGGTCACGCCGTCCGCCCGCGACGCGCCGGCCGCGGCGTTGCGTCCCTGCCAGGAGTTGAAGTAGACCGGCTTGGCGGTGCCGCTGGCACGCAGAGCATCGGTCAGGGTGTTGATGTACTCCGTCACCAAACCATCGGGCGTGTTTTCGGGATAAAGCGGCTCGTTGATGCACTCGAAGGCCAGCACGGCGGGGTCGTCGGCGTAGCGGCGGCCGGTGAAGCGGTTGACGTGTTCGGCGAATTGCTTCAGGAAACGCGACTGGGCGGCCCAGGCGGTGCGGTCGGTGGTCATCTGCCGCATGGGGTAGACGTCCGAGAAGCCGCGGCTCTTTTCGGTCCAGACTCCGCCGCCCCACCAGGCGATCGGCGTGAGCACCGTGTAAAGGCCGTTGCGCCGGCCTTCGTCGATCAGGAAATCGAGCAGCTCTAAATGATTGTTGTCGAGCAGGTTGCCTTCGACATCGCTGAACTGGCGCTCGAAACAGTGGACGCGGATACACCCGAAACCGAGCCGTCGGAAGTGGGACACATCTTCGCGGATGACCTGCTTGTGGTCGAGCGCCAGGCGTTTGATCTCGGCGTGGTCGATCGTGAAGGGCGCATAATAGTTGACGCCCAGCAGTGCGACCTCATCGCCGCCGGCCCACCGCAGCACCCCCGCATCGTCCACCCGCACCGGCCTGTCGGCCTCCGCCAGACAGGCCAACACCACCCAGCCGGAGACCAAGGAAACGGCCGCACCGTATTTCTTCATTTCAGAAAGCCCCCCTCATCAAAACCCCTATTGTTTGTGCGCGGGAATTATCGTATACTCTTTCCCTCTATTTTGAAAGGTCAACCCATCTCTTTCGAGGGTACTTATGAGCGGACGGAAACTGACGGCAAGAATCAGCGGCGTAGGCAAAGCACTCCCCGAAAAGCGGTTGACGAACGCCGATCTGGAAAAGATGGTCGAGACGAGCGACGAGTGGATCACCAAACGCGTCGGCATCCGCGAGCGCCGCATCGCCGCACCGGGCGAGTACACGTCACATTTAGCCGCGAAAGCCGCGGCGGACGCCTTGGCCATGTCGGGGTTGACGGCGGACCAGATCGACCTCATTCTCGTGGCGACGTCCACCCCGGACATGATCTATCCGTCCGTCGCCTGCCTCGTGCAGAAGCAGATCGGCGCGATCCACGCAGGCGTGCTTGACATCAGCGCGGCCTGCACCGGCTTCATCTACGGCGCAAACCTGGCCTGGGGCATGATCAAATCCGGTTTGATGAAAAACGTGATGGTGATCGGCGCCGAGGTCAACAGCTCGATTGTGAACTGGAAAGACCGCGACACCTGCATCCTCTTTGGCGACGGCGCGGGCGCCGTCATCTTCAGCGCGCACCACTCGGACACCGACGGCGTTTTGGCCGCCAAGATCGGCGGCGACGGGACGCTGACGGATCTGCTGCAGCTCGCCAACAGCGGCTGCCGCCCCAACCCGGAGGTTCCCGGCCGCTACATCACCATGCAGGGCAATGAGGTTTTCAAGCAGGCCGTACGCAACATGTACGAGTGCGCCGTGTGCGTGCTCGACCGCGCCGGGCTCACCTCACAGGACGTTTCGCTCCTGATCGCGCACCAGGCGAACACGCGCATCATCGATGCCGTGGCCAAACGGTTGAATCTGCCGGACGAGAAGGTCTTCATCAACATCGCGGACTACGGCAACACCTCTGCGGCCACCATCCCGATCGCGCTTTGCGAAGCCCTCGAGCAGGGCCGCATCAAGAAAAACGACGTGATCGTGATGGACGCCTTCGGCGCAGGCCTCACCTGGGGCGCCCTCGTCATACGCTGGGCGTAAGCGCCTTTTTTTTGAGGCGGACATCCAGCCGGCCTTCGGTGCCTTTGATTTCGTTTTTCGGCACTTGCCGAAAGACGGACGCCACGGGAAGGCCTCCTGACCGGACCGCGAGCGGACTTCCCGTGAAATCCGGAAGGGGGGAGATATGGTCCGACGTTTTCTCATGGTCGCGTGGGGGGTTGCCGCATCCGCCTGGGGCCAAAGCCCCGGTTTCCCGAGCCGCGACCCAAACACCGACATCCGCGCGGAGTTCCGCGCGCCGCCGCCGGGCTACGGCGAAGTGCCGTTCTGGTGGTGGACCGGCGAGAAGCTGGACAAGGCGCGCCTGCTCTGGGAGCTTGAGGAGCTGCACAAGGCGGGCGTTTCCGGCACGCAGATCAACTATGCGCACACCCGCTCGGACGGCTGGCGCACCGAGGCGGTCGAGCCCGCGATCTTCTCGGACGCGTGGTGGGACCTCTTCGCCTTCATGGCCACGGAGTCGGCCAAGCGCGGCATGGGCATCGGCCTCAGCGGCTACACGCTCGACTGGCCTGGGCGCGACAACCTGTTCCGCCAGCTCGGCATTACCGCGGACGAGCTCCAGGCGCACGTCCTCGCGATGAGCCCGCGCGACGTGTCGGCCGGAGCCGACGGCGTGCCGGCCCAGCCGCAGGAGGCGGGTGCCGTGTCGGTCACGGCCTTCGCGCTGCGCGAAGGCCGCCCCGTGCCCGGCAGCGGCGTGGCCCTCGACCCGCAGGCCGCGGCATGGCCGCTGCCGGCGGGCGCCTGGCGGATCATGGCCGTGAGCGCGCCGGCGCGCCCCGAGACGCTCGACCCGCTGAACCCCGAGGCCGGCCGCCGCGTGATCGAGCGCTTCCTCAACCCCTTCCTCGCGCGCACGCCGCCCGAGGCCCACAAGGCCCTGAACTACTTCTTTCAGGACGAGCTGCGCCTCGCGGGCGACGAGCGCCTCTGGAGCCCCGAGTTCGCCGCGCGCTTCCAGCGCCTCAAGGGCTACGACGTGCGCCCCAAACTCGCCGCGCTCTTCACCGACATCGGCCCGGAGACCGCCCAGGTGCGGCTCGACTTCAACGACGTGATGGTGACCCTCTCGGAGGAGCACTATTTCAAGCCGGTGTTCGAGTGGCACAACAGCCGCGGCATGATCTACGCGTGCGACCCCGCCTCGCGCGGCAAAAACCCGCTGGAGTTCGGCGACTACATGCGCGCCATGCGCTGGTACACCGCGCCGGGCTTCGACACGCCCGGCTCCAGCGCCGACCTGATCAAGAACAAGGTCGGCGCCTCCATCGCGCACCTCTACGGCCGGCCGCGCGTCTGGGTGGAGGGGTACCACAGCCTCGGCTGGCAGGCCTCCACCGCCACGCTCTTCGAATCCAGCAACCGCAACTTCCTGTATGGCTCGACGCTCCTCAACCTGCACGGACTCTACTACACCACCTACGGCGGCTGGTGGGAGTGGGCGCCGCCCTGCTACCACTTCCACATGCCCTACTGGCAGCACATGCCGGTCTTCCTGAAGTACTTCGAGCGCCTCAGCTACCTGCTCAGCCAGGGCGACCACGTGGCGGACGTCGCGATCGTCAACCCCCACGAGCCGCTCGTGGCCGACCCCGCGCGCGGCAAGCGTTCGCAGCAGCTCGCCTACGCGGCGGCGGCCGACCTCATGGAGGCCGGCCAGACCGACTTCGACTTCATCGACGCCGAATCGCTCGCGCGCGCCGAGGCCACAGGCGGGCGCCTCCGCGTAGCGGGTGAAGCGTACCGCGTGCTGGTCCTGCCCTCGATGTTCGCGCTGCGCCACGCCTCGCTCGAAAAGGCCCTGGCGTTCCGCCGCGCCGGCGGATGCGTGGTGGCGCTCGGCGATCTGCCCGAGGTCACCGACCGCGCGGGCGCGGGCGACCCGCAGACGGCCGCGCTCGTGCAGGCGCTGGTGGCGCCGGGTCCCGGCGCCCTGCACTGGACCGAGCCGAAGGCGAACGACGCGATCCCGCCGCGCACCTACGCCGGACGCTTCACCGGACGCTGGGTCTGGACCTCCAAGCCCGCGCCCACGGCGGTCTTCAAGCACGTCTGGACCGCGCCCGCCGGAGAGTTTGCGGCCGCGCTGCTCTGCGACAACTCCGCCGACCTCTTCCTCAACGGCCAGAAGGTCGCCTCCTGGTCCAGCTACCGCGAGCCGTGGACCGGCACGCTGACGCTCAAACCCGGCGACGTGCTCGCCGTGTCCGGCCGCGACGGACCGGGCGAGCGCGGCAGCAAGACGGCCGGCCTCTTCTTCGCCTTGGCGCAGGGCGACCGCACGGTGTTCTCCGCCGAGCAGTTCCGCGCGCGGCCCGGCGCGGCCGACGCCGCCTGGCTCGCCAGCGCGGAGGCGGGCGGGCTCGAAGCGCCCGACCCGGGCAATGTCCACGACGCGCACAGAGGCGTTGCGGCGGCCCCGAAGTCCGGCCCCGCAGCGGCGATCCGCGCCCGGCTCGACGTGCCCGACTTTTGCGGCCCGGCGGGCGCCAAGGCGCTGCACCGCCGCATCGGCCCCAACGACGTCTATTTCATCATGGACCTCGCGCAGCGCGGCGATTGCACCTTCCGCGCGCGCGGCACGCCCGAGCTGTGGGACGCCTGGACCGGTGCGCAGACGCCGCTCGAAGCCTTTAAGGCCAACCCCGACGGAACGACGACCGTCACGCTGGACGGCGAGCCGGGCGTTCCCCTGCTGGTGGTCTTCACGGCGACAGCTGTCGATAGCCGTCGACAGCCGTCGACCTCTGCTCCGACTCTTCCTTCCTCACGCCTGCCTTCTGGCTCCCTCCCGCTCGACGGTGAGTGGGGCTTCGCGCTCAAGCCGACCTGTGACAACCGCTGGGGCGATTACCGCCTGCCCGCTTTCGACGGCTGCATCGGGGCCGAAGCGCGGCACCTCGCGTGGGCGGTCGAAGGCATGCCCGCGCGCCTGACGTATTCGCACGGCCCGCAGTTCCGCGCGTTCGGTCCGCTCGCGCCCGGCGCGGAGGCCGACGCGCTCGAACAGGCCCTGGCGCAGACCGCCGCGCTCGCGCCGGACCCCGCGGTCACGGTGAGCGGCCGGCGTTACGCGTGGCAGCCCTTCTGCTTCTCGTGGCGCGAAGGCGTGGAGAACCGGCCCGGCTATCAGAACTGGCACCACGGCCTCAACGGCAAGGTCGGCGACGAGTTCTTCGTGCTCGGGGCCTATGACATGGGGCTCTACGACGTGAAGATGCCCGCGGGCGCGCCGCCCGAGACGCGCTTCTATCTGACCACGGTCTACGCGGCCGAGCCCTGCCGCGCGACGGTCGCGTCGAGCGGCGTGGCGCCCGCCGCGGTCTGGATCGGCGGCGTGCGGCGCACGCCCGGCGAGACCGTGGCGCTCCAGGCCGGCCATACGCCGCTGCTGGTGCGCTACGACGCCTTCGGACGCGCCGCGCTGGTGCTGTTGCGCACAGGCCTCGATGCCGACCGGCCCGCGCACCCGCTCGCCATGCGCTGGTTCGACGATCCGGCGGTACTGCCCTTCGACTGTTTCGGCGGCACCCTGCCGCAGGCGACCTACAGCTTCGGCGCGCCGCCCGCGCTGGAGTCGGCCGAGGTCACCCTGCGCGGCGAGCTGCTCGCCGCCACGGTCGGCGGCCAGGCGGCGGCAGGCGCGCTGACGCGGACGCTGCCCAACGGCAACCGGGTCTACCGCGTGGAGGGCGGAGGACGGAGGACGGAGGGCGGCGACGCGCGACTCTCGCCGGCCGAGGTTACGCTGACGGTCAAGCACGCGCCGGGCTGCTACGGGGGGGCGGCTTTTCCCGAGCCGGTCAAGCTGACCTGCGGCCAGGGGCGGATGACGCTGGGCGACTGGGCGCGGGTCGACGCGCTGCGCTGCTACTCCGGCGGCGCGGTCTACAGCAAGACCTTCACGCTGACGCCGGAGCAGGCCGCGCAGACGCTCGTGCTCGACCTCGGCGACGTGGGCGTCTCGTGCGGCGTCGCGGTGAACGGACAAGCTGTGCGCGTGCTGACCTGTCCGCCGTGGCGCGTCGCGCTCACCGGCTGCGTGAAGGCGGGTGAGAACACGCTGTCGGTCACGGTCTACAACACGCTCAACAACCACTATCAGACGATCCCGACCCGGTACCGCAAGCCGGTGGAGGCCGCGCCTTCGGGCCTGCTCGGACCGGTCACGCTGCGCGTCAAACAATGAGGAGTCAGGAATGAGGAGTCAGGAGTGATGGATGCTCCTTGTGCTCCAACGCTTCGCTCCCCTTCAGGCTTTGGTTCTTTAATTCCTCATTCCTAACGCGGGCTTACGCCCGCAACCCGAGATTCTCACCACGAAGTCACGAAGGACACGAAGAAGGAGCGAGTCATTAAAAAAACTTCGTGCTCTTCGTGCCTTCGTGGTGAAAGAACTTGTTTTTTATTGCTGTTGTTGGTTTGTAAGGCACTAATTGTGCGAGGTTCTCATGCGTCCATTCCTTCTCTGCGGTTTTTCCTGCCTGCTCTTCGCCGGTTGCGCCACGTCGCAGCGGACGGTGTATGTCGCGCCGGGCGGCAGCGACGGCGCGCGCGGCACGAAGGCCGACCCTTTCGCGACGCTTCCGCGCGCCCTCGCCGCGGTGCGCGAGCTGCGCAGCGCGGAGCCGCCGGCCGGGCCCGTCACCGTGTACCTGCGCGGCGGGACCTACGCGTTGCGCGCGCCGATCGTCTTCGCGCCCGAGGACTCCGGCACCTCGAACGCGCCGCTGACCGTGGCCTCGTACCCCGGCGAGCAGGCGGTGCTGAGCGGCGGCGAGCGGCTGACCGGCACGTGGACGCGCACGCCGGGCAAGCCCTACTGGCAGCTCGACATCCCGCGCGCCCGCAGCGGCGGCTGGGTCTTCTATTCGCTGTATGTGAATGGCCAGTCGCGCGAGCGTGCCCGCACGCCGAACTGGGGCGAGAAGGTCCTGCGCGCCGAAGGCCGCGAGCCGGGCGGCGACCCGCGCCAGGCGCTGCGCTACTTCGAGGGCGACGTGAATCCGGCCTGGTCGAACCCGACCGACATCGACGTGGTGCTGCTCTGCTCCTGGACGCCCACGATCCACCGCGTCAAAGAGATCGTGCCCGAGCGCCGCGCGCTCCGCTTCTTCAGCGCGCACGCGCGTCCGGTCGACGCGTGGGAGCGCCACTTCCGCTACTACCTCAGCAACGTCTTCGAGGCGCTCGACCAGCCGGGCGAGTGGTATCTCAACCGCAAGACCGGCACGCTCTACTACTACCCGCTGCCGGGTGAAGACCTCGCCGCCGCCGAGGTGATCGCGCCGGTCATGAAGTCCCGCATGCTCCTCTTTGCGGGCGATCCCGAAGGCGGGCGCAGCCTTGAGCATCTGCACGTCCGCGACCTCGCGTTCCGTCATCTGGACGGCGACATGGACGCCTACAACGGCGCGTACCGCCAGGGGCACATGTACCTCGCCGCCGCCGTCGCCGCCAAGGGATTGCGCCACGCCTCGTTCGAGCGCTGCGAGTTCGCCCAGCTCGGCGAGTACGCGCTGGAGCTGGCCGACGGCTGCCGCGACGTCGCGGTGCGGCAGTGCCACTTCTGGGATCTCGGCGCGGGCGCGCTCCAGCTCGGCGTCACAGACTTGCCGACGCTGCTGGGGAAGCAGAGGCCCGAGGCCGGAAGCCGGAAGCCGGAGGGCCGCACGGCGGTTTCGGAGCAACCGACCGACCCCGAAAATCCGCGCAGGGTCACGGGGCTGGTCATCGACAACAACTGCATCCACCGGCTCGGCACGATCTGGCACGGCTGCTACGGCATCGTCAACCGCTTCGCCTCGAACACGCGCATCACGCACAACGAGATCTTCGACGTGCACTGGGACGCGATCGGGCTCGACGCGCGCTGGGACTGGAAGGGCGAGGCGCACTGCGGCGGCACCGAGGTGGCCTACAACCACCTGCACCATCTCGGCCTGCGCTACCACACCGACGCGGCCGGCGTCTACCAGTTCGGGCCGCTGGACACGCACATCCACCACAACCTGATCCACGACACGGCGGCGTATCCCTACATCTGCGGCTACGCGGGCATCTACCTCGACGAGCAGTCGCGCGGCGCGCGCGTCGAAAACAACCTCGTCTTCAACGCCGACTGGTACGCCTACTTCCAGCACAAAGGCACCGACAACCTCTTCCGCAACAACATCGGTGCCTTTGCGCGCAACGGGTTCGTGGGGCGGGGCTCGTTGAACGAGCACTGGAAGGAGAACTACTTCGAGGTGTCCGGCAACGTCTACGTCAGCAGCAACGGCGTCGCGATCGCCAGCGCCTGGCAACCGGGAACGCGGACGCCCGTCGTGACGAACAACCTCTATCTGTCGACGGTCACCCACGCGCTCGACACCGCCGGGCAAGAGCCGGGCGCGCAGATGGGCCGCATCGAGGCGCCGCTCCTGGCCGGAGGCACGGCGGCCGCGCCGGCCGCGTTCAGCGCCGCCGAGCAGGAGGCCGCGCGCCGCATCGGCTTCACGCCGATCCTAGCGGAGCTTGAAAAGGCTGGGCTGACCGGCGACGCGGCGTGGCGCGCCTTGCCGTCGCGCTACGCGCGGCGCACGCCGACGGCGGTCTGGGACGAGAAAGATTTCAAGCGGCTCAACGCCTTCGCGATCGATTGCAACCTGCTGCAGCCGGGCGACACGCCGCCGGTGTTCGCGCAGGGAACGGAACCGGGGGCGGGCTTCGCGGTGACACGCGAGGTGCCGGGCCTCAGCGGGCCGAACTGTCTGAAGGGCACGGACAAGCGCGGGCTCGCGAAGAGCTTCTACCCGTATCTGCACGTGACGCCGCGCGGGCTGGACGAGGGGCGCGTCGTCTTCACCTTCGCCGCGCGGCTGCCCGAGGCCGGCGCGGTGCCGTTCACGGTCGAGGCGCGCGGCAAGGGAGGCGTCGGCGAACCGGGCTTTTCGCTGAGCTTCGCGGCCGACGGCGCGGTCAAGGCCAACGGCCGGCCGGCCGGTACGCTCAAGCCCGGCGGCTGGACGAGGTTTGAGGTCGCGTTCGACCTCGGCCAGCGGCGCACGGGCCACTACACCCTTACGGTGCGCGGCCCAGACGGCGAGCAGAGGCTGACGCTCCCGTTCGGCAGCGCGGCGTTCGCGCAGCTCGGCTGGCTGGGCGTGACGGCGCCGGGCAACAGCGACGGCTGCTTCTATCTCGACGCCCTCAAGCTCACGATCAGTGATCCGCGATAGAGACGCTGGGTATTGCGAAGGCCAGCGGCAACAGCTCGCCCACGGTCGAGACGGTCACGTGGCCGCCCTTGAGCCGCGCGATGAAAACCGGCATTTCCGGCACGCAGAACTCGGCCAGCACCTGCCTGCACGCGCCGCAGGGAGCCGCCGGTTTTTTCGTGCCGCCCGCCACGGCCAGCGCGGCGAAGCTGCGGCTTCCCGCGCTCACCGCCTTGAACAGCGCCGTGCGCTCCGCACAGTTGCTCAGACCGTACGAGACGTTCTCCACGTTGCAGCCGGTGTACACTTGGCCGTCGACCGTGAGCAATGCCGCGCCGACCGGATACTCCGAGTAGGGACAATAAGCGGCTGCGGCCGCTTCGCGCGCGGCGGCGATCAATTTGCGTTGTATGGTTTTGTCCCGTGTCACTCAGACTTCCTCCAGAATCAGCGGGCGCTCCGGCACCGGCTCCGTCGTGAGCCGCACGGCGGCCGCCGCCTCGGCTGACAGCGCCGCCGCACGCGCCGCGTCTTTCGCCAACAGCCGCATGAGGGGCTGACCCCGCTCCACACGTTCGCCCGCCTGCACGAGACGGTCGATCCCCGCCGCGGGATCGATCACATCGGTCGTCGCGGTCCGCCCGCCGCCGAGCTGCAGCACGACGCGACCGATCACCTGCGCGTCCACGAACGCGACGGTGCCGGACTGCGTCGCGGGAACCTCGATCGCCGCGCCGGGCTGCGGCAGGCGGCGCGAATCATCGGCCACGCGCGCATCGCCGCCCTGTGCCGCCACCATGCGTCGGAAAACCTCAAGCGCGCGGCCGTCATCGAGCCGCGCCGCCAGTTCGCGGCGCGCCGACGCGCGGTCGGCATAAACGCCCGACCGCTCGCACATGAGCGCCGTCAGCTCGATGGTCAGAAGACGCGTATCCGCCGGGCCGCGGCCGTGGAGCGTCTCGACCGCCTCGGCGACCTCGACCGCGTTGCCGACGGCGCGGCCGAGCGGCTGCTCCATGTCGGTCAAGAGCGCACCCGTTCTGCGGCCGAGCGCGCGGCCCACACGGAGGAGGCTTTGCGACAAGGTCCGCGCGTCTTCGCGCGTGCGCATGAACGCCGCGCGGCCGCACTTGACGTCGAAGACCAGCGTGTCCGCGCCCTCGGCGAGCTTTTTGGACATGATGCTGGCGGTGATGAGCGGGATGCTCGGCACCGTGCCGGTCACGTCGCGCAGGGCATACAACTTCTTGTCGGCCGGCGCCAGGCGGTCGGTCTGCCCGATGATCGAACAGCCCACCTCGCCGACCACCCGTTTGAACGCGTCGAGCGAGAGCCGCGTGTCGTATCCGGGAATCGCCTCCAGTTTGTCGATCGTGCCGCCGGTGATGCCGAGACCCCGGCCGGCGATCATGGGCACGGCCAGGCCGGCCGAGGCGGCAAGCGGAGCGAGCATGAGCGAAATCTTGTCGCCGATGCCGCCCGTCGAGTGTTTGTCGGCGGTGGGGCGCGGCCAAGGCGCGAAGGTCACCAGTTCGCCGGAACGCATCATGGCGTCCGTGAGAACGGCGGTCTCCTCAGGCGACATGCCGCGGAAGAAGATCGCCATGGCAAGCGCCGCCATCTGGTAATCGGGAATCACACCGCGGGTATAGCCGTCGACGAAGGCGCGGATCTCGGCCGCGTCGAGTGCGCCGCCGTCGCGCTTTTTCTCGATGAGCCACTGGGGAAAGAAGTTCATTAGTTCATGAGTTTATGAGTGCATTACAAAAACACTGAACGCTGAACTCCCAACTCTTCCTTCATGGATTTCGCAGATGTTTGTCCGCGAAATCCATGTAGCGCTGCCAGTCGTAGAGCGACAGGTCATGCTTGCCTGTGCGCAGGTGGTAACCGATGCGCCCCTCCTGCAGCGGTGAATCCGGTGCGGGGAAGGTGTCGCCGACGAGGCCTTTCAGGCCGTAAAGCTGCCACACGGGCGACGCCAGCACGCAGGAGCGGAACTCGCCCGGCTGGCCGGCCCAATCGTCCAGCGACGCCGAGGCGACATAGGCCAGGCGCGGCGCGATCAGCGCGATCAGCATGTGCTGGTCCACGGGCAGCGCATCCTCGTTGTCGCCGTACTTTTTGAAGTTGTCGCAGAACCAGTGCGGGAAGACCTTGTTGATGCGGGCGATATGCTCGGACTTGGGCAGATCCATACGGTTGAGCTTGGCGCCGCCGCAACCGGAGTTGTTGGAGATCGTCAGGGCGAAGCGCGTATCGTTCGCGCCGCACCAGAGCGCGGTTTTGCCGCCGCGCGAATGGCCCACCACGCCGACGCGCGTGCGGTCGATGGCCAGCTGGGTCTCGATCCAGTCCATCACGCGGCTCGCGCCCCAGGCCCAGGCCGCGATCGTGCCCCACGAATCGGCGGTGCGCGCTTTGGGGTCGGGCTGGAACACGCCATGCACGCCGTTGGTGAACCCGTCAAAATCGTCGGGGTCGACATCGCCGTTGTGGAAGGCGAGCGCCGCATAGCCGCGCGCCACCAGCTCCTCGACCGGGAAGAACGGGTTTTTCTCCAGTCGGTCGGGATCGATGTTCTTGGCCGAGGACCGGTTGCAGATCAGCACGAAGGCCGGCGCGGGCGTGCCGGTCTTGGGAATGAAGGCGGTGAGCGCGATGCCCCCTTCGCCGCCGGGGCCGGAGTAGCGGATGTTGACGCGCTTGCGCAGCGCCTTGCCGTCCACCATTTCTTTGTCCGGCTCGATTTGCTCGAAACGCAACGTGTACGGACGGCCGACGGGATTACGCCCGAAGACGTGGGTCTTGAAAAGCTCCAGCACCTCGGGGCGGCGGACCGACTCCCACGCCGACGGCGTCGTGACCGGTTTGCCGTCGGCGGTTTTGAGCACGTCGGGAATGTCCGCGGCGCAGGCGGCGCACGCAAGGAGCAAAAACGCGTATTTCAGCATACGTTTCCCTTCGTTTGCCGCCGACGGCGGCTCACTTGTCCAACTGCTTGAAGAAGAGGATGCGATGCGGATGGTACCCGTCCAAACGCTCACCGTCGATCAAGTCGTCATTGGCTTCGCTGCCGTCGCTTTGTTCGTCCCGCGAGTCGTCATACTTTCCGCCGTTGTTGGCTTTTTTATTGTGTTGATACCACGGCGAGACCCGGTTGATCTTCGAGTACCACTTCTTTGTTCCTTTCGCCGTCCAATTGTCATTCTCTTTGTCGTAGCCGTCGGGATACGGGTCGCGCCAGACCAGGGCCACGGCACTGCCGCCCGCGAGCGACTTCGTTTCCGTCTCGCCCGGTCCCCCGATGCTGTTGCCGAACGCGGTCGCCGTCGCTTCCGCCCGGATGATGTAGAGGAAGAGCTGCTGCCGGTCCGAGAACGATTCGAGCGTGTAGGACATCAGCATCTTGCGGTCGATTTCGTACAGCTTGGCGGAGTTCAATGTCGTCTCCGCCCCGTTCACGTGGTTAGCGGTATCGAAGATCGTTGTCGGGTTCCCATCCGAATACCAGCCGAAGGTGTCCCAGTTGCCGTAGAAATCCGACAGGTTTTTCTGCCATGTAATGTTCAGCTTCGGGCTCGCGTTGGTCAGGCAGAGATACCAGCCGCTCTTAAATTTGTACCAGTCCGAGGAGGTGTCGTTCAGCGTGCCCGGATCCTGGAGCACGGTGTTGAAATTGTTGAGTTCCAGCTGGGCCGCCGACCCGAAGTTGGCGTACCAGTAATTCACCGGCGTCCGCTCCACAGCGGACTGCAGCACCAGGCGGATGTCGGAGAGCGGGTTCACCCGCGACCCCACCACCTTGCCGGAGGCATCCGCCGCCGTGAAATAATCGTACACGGGATCGCGGGCGCGCTCCACATCGGTGGCGCTGGAGGGCTGGCCGTGGTCATACAGACGGACCGTACGGAACATGTAGTCCTTGTCTTCGATCTCCGTGGTCCCGTGAAAATCGACCGGTGCTCCGGGCGTTATCGTCTTAAACGGACAGGGCCGGATAATGAACCCCAGCTCACCGGGCGAGTACATCTTGCCGGCGTCCGAGACGAACAGGTAGATGTCGCCGTCGCGCCCTTTCTGCCCCAGCAGCGCCGTGGCCGAGGGATTGAGCGCGGGGGTGATGGCGTTTCCGGCCGACACGGTCTGCCAGTTTGAGGCCTTGTGGTTGAACCGCGCATCCGGCACCTCGAGGCTGTTCCAGGCATAGGCGATCGGCTTGTTGTCGACGGCCATGGTCTTATTGATTGGTGCCGTCGGCTGGGTTTGGAAATAGAGCTTTGAAATCAGGCCGAACTCTTCGTCCGCCTGTAACTCGCCGCTTCCCGGATAAGCCGACGCCTGGGGAACCCGGTCCACAATGGGTCCGGAGGCCCCTCCCTGTCGGACGTTCACGAAGACCACCATGGCCACGCTGGCCGGGGTACCTTCCGCAAAGCCGTTCATCGCCCCGTTCTCGCTGTGAACCATGTCCACAGCCAGCGCAGCGGGGTTATCGGCCGCCAGCTTGACCGTCGCTTTCTGGTAGCACTTGTTCGGATCGGTCGAGGTGTCCACATTCCAGAAATCCGGCGCGGTGAGCGTCCCGGTCAGCCTGACGTAATCCCCTTTGGACTGCGGCACATTTTTCGAGTTTTTCGGCTCGTGCTGTTTGATCGGCGTGACGTAGGCCTCTACCTCGACCGTGAACGTCGGCCTGACCATCCGGTCCTGATGGTTTTTGAAGGGCCAGACCAGCTCGACGTCGACCTGCGCGAGCCCCGGATTTTCGCCCACCAGATTCAGGAAGTAAACTCTAGTCGGTTTGGCCTCCGTCCAATCCGGCGCGTTCCTCACACCGACCGTTGGGCCGATGGCGTTGGGCACCAGGATCTGGCTGACCATCGGCACCATCTCTGCGGTCGGCATGTTGAGCCGCTTGGGAATGCTGTCCGCGTCGATATAGTCGGCGATCGCCGTCGCCATCAGCATTCCGCTAGCGTCGGCGCCAGACGGCAGACGGTTTTTGAACACCTTGTTGAGCGCCGGCGCGAACTTTTCGGCGTCCAGAATAACCGCCGTCGCCTGTGGCTGGCCCAGCAGCGCGGCGCTGACCGGAAAGTTCAAAAGCACGTTGCAGGGTTCGCCCGCCGTCGGCTGGGCCATGGACACGCTGTCCGTGATCAGGATGTGCCGGGTCGCCTCATCGAAAAACTCGTCGTCCTGCTCCCGGATGAAACTGTGATAGGCGCTGCCGAACGGCGTGTCGGCCATGGGATTGCTGATGGTTGAGGGCATCGAATCCCTACGCCGTTGGTACATGCAGGCGTAGAAATCCTGAAGGCTGCCGTAATGACGGTCGGTCTCCTTGAACTTCGTGTCGAACGCTTCGCGCTGCGCCGGCGTTTGGAAAAGATGCCCGATGCTCACGCGGTTGGTGCCGGAGTCGCGCACGGCCGCCTTGCAGAGGTTCACGTCCAGCATGTCGGAGACGTTGACGCAGATGTAGGCATAGCGCCCGACCTCGGAACGGACCGCGGTCTCGGCTTCGCCCCGGATGGCGCTCACGGGCATGCTGAGCCTGCGCCATTTGGCCCCCCGCCAGTTATCGGTGGGATCGGAGGCGTTATATCCGGGATCGGTGTCACTCGGAATGGCATACCGTCGGACGTCGTTGACGAGAATGCCGGGAATGAAGCTCAGCGCCTCGAGGGTCAGGACGCGCGCGTCCCTTGCGTTTTCCTCGCCGTTGGCCACGGCCGAGGTCTTGACGCGGCCGGGCCAGTTCGGGAACTTGCGCGGCCGGTCAACCGCCTCATCGTTGACCTTCGGGATGCGCAGCTCGGAATCGATCTCGTCGATGGCGCGGTAGAGGGCGGCGTTCAGCAGATGGCGGGCCGAGACCGAATGGCGGTAGTTCGAGGAGGATTGCCGCTCGATGCGCATATAGACCGCGAACGAGACCGCGCTGATCATCATGAAACTCAGAAAGCCAAGGACGATGAGCAGCGCCGAGCCCCGCTGCCGGTCTGCGGCATCCGGGGTGCTGGAAAAAATGTTTCGGATCTGTTTTCTCATGGATTTTGCCTCTGCGGGCGGGCCTGAAGCCCCGCTCCTGTCACTGACGCACTCATCAACTCGCACATGGAAGCGCTTCGTCCGTCAATCTTTGTACCGGTCGCGGTTGGGGAAGGTGACGGCGGCTTCGAATTCTTCCGTCACCGGACTCTTCGTGGTCTCGTAAACCAGCCGGAATTTATACGGCGTGCCCCACGGATCCCTGAACGCGCCATTGACCAGCGGCACGTTCAGGTAGACCGTCCCGTCCTGATTCCCGTCCATCAGCTCCTTGAGGTTCGCCTCGGTCGCATCCAGATCGCCGTTGACCTTCACCGGCCAGACGTCGTAAGCGGCCTCGTAAGCGAGCCAGGCATTCATCAGTTCGCGGATCTCGGCGTTGGCTTTGGCGATGCGCGCCTGCGCGCGGGCCTGGCCGATGCCCGAGAACGCCACGCCCATCAGGATCGCCAGCATGCCGGTGACCACCATCATCTCGATCAGCGTGAAGGCGTTTGTAGAACGGTTTTTCACACCCAACTCCTTGCTTCCTAAATCTGACTGCTCACACAAAACGACAGGCCCACGTCACCACGTCCGGATGTCGTCCTTTGTGCCCCACGTTTTATCGGGACCGGCCGAAGCCGCACCGATGTCCAGCGTGTAGCCGGAGGGGCGGACCGAAGCCTGGACCCTCACATACAGCGGCAAGCCGGCTGAACTCATGCCTGCAGCGTACTCGTCGTCAAAGTCTCCCACCGTGATGCTCGGCTTGCTCGGATCAATCGAGCGGCTGGCGGTCGTCATGACGTTAAACGAGGTGGCCGGTTCCGCCGTCCCGTCCGCCTTCAGCTTCCTTTCCGTCCGCAACCCGCTGGTGTCGTAGGTCACGTAGGTCAACGTCCGGTAAGGGGTATTCCCCGTTTCAGGGAATCCCGTGCCGGTGAGGGTGTAGAATTTCAGATCCCCGCTGAACTGCTGGGACCCGCCCAATTGGCTTCTCAGATCCGTCGGAATCTCACGCTCGTCGATGGCCGCGGAGGCATCGCGCTGGAGCGCGCCGACCAGACTGCGGAGCTGCACAAACGCGTCGGCCCGCTGGACGCCCGTGCGCCACGCCAGGCCGGTCTGCTGAAAAAGCATGGCGAGCATCATCACGATGACCACCAGAATCGTGGAGGCGACCAGCACCTCGACCATCGAGAAACCGGCGCGGCCCCTGTTATTATTTCTGTCTTCTTTCATGCTTCGCCTTTCGGGCGTACTCGTCGTCCCGACGCCCTGCCGTTCGTTCATTAGGGTTCACCCTGGAACCGGACCTCCGCGTAATAGATCGGATTGTTCTGGATCAATTCCTCCAGGTGTTGGCTGTCCGTGATCTCTTTGAGTTCCGAGGACTGCACCATGATGCCCATGACCAGATCGGAGGCGCCCCGGACCCGGCAGCACCCGATCCAGAACCGCGAATCGCTCGGCAGCTTCATCCGGTCCTGCATGAAATTAGGAACGCCCTTGAAGCGATCCGTACTTTCCGGATTCCAAGCGTCCATGTCGGGCACGCTTTTCCACTGCGACCAGGGGAAATCCGGCAGCGATGCCGCCGCGACCGCCTGATTCAGAATGTAGTCGGCGCGCATCGCCTGGTGGAGATCCGCCGCACTCTGGGTGCTCTCGCGCAAGCCCAGCGGATAGAGCACGATCATGCTCAGAATGCCGACCGCCATGACGAAAACCGCCATGTTGACCTCGATCAGCGAAAAACCGGTCTGACGTCCGCTTGTCTTCATAGGCCTACGTCCATTGTTCCTTGTAATTGATCGAACCGTCCGTCTTCTCGACTCTGATCGTGAGCGTCTTGTTGGGCTTTTCCATTTCCTCCAGCACCACCTCGCCGTTCGCGTTGTTCGAGTCAAAGATCGCGGTGCCGTCGGGCAGGAAGGTGAAGCAGATCACGCCCTTGTTGGTCTTGTCCTTGAGCTTCTCGAACCAAAATCCGCGCGGGAGGGAATTGACCGGCGCCGCCTCGATCCCGTAGGCGTCATTGACTTCCCACGACGAGGGCTCGTTGGGATTGGCCACGCTTTTGTTCTTCACAAACGCAAACGCCGGAATATCGTACTTGACGGTGGCGGCCGGGTTCTTCGCGATTTCGAGGGCTGACGCCCGATCCGTGAAAACCCCGTTCTGCTCCATCACCTTGGGATAGACTTCCCACCAGCCGCCGTTGGTGAGGTTGTAGACCCGGATGCTGTTGCGCTCGCCGTCTTCCTTCAGGTCGTTCAAATTTTCGCCCGACCCGAAAATCTTGTCGAGCGACGCGAACTCGTCGATCAGGTACTCGCTCGCCTGATACGAGATCTTCCCGATCTCTTTGCACACCACATAGGAGGGCACCACGATCTCCTCGTTCGAGACCTTGTCATACCCGGAGACCGCGTTATAGATCACGACGCTGATGCGCGAGCCTTCGAGGCAGGCGCGCTGGCGCGCCAGCACAAGCGTATTGACGAGGTGCTTGACCGCGCTGCGGCGCGCCATGCCGCGGATGGCGCTGAAATAACTGGTGACGGCCAACGCCGAAAGCATCGCCATGATGGACATCACCGCGAGCAATTCCAGCAGCGAAAAACCGTGCCGGTCCGCGCGCTGTGTTCTTCCGTTTCTCATCGTTCTACCTTTTTTCGCAGATCACTTTTGCCATTCGGTCTTCAACTTGGGACACCAGAAGCGGTCGTCATGCTTTTTGTCTTGCCGGTACACCTTGACGGAATCGGTCCGCGCGTTGTACAGGACGCAGAAACAGTGAAAGCGGTCGGAGTGCTCCGGGTCCGGATAGCCGAGCGGGAGGTTCGTTTTGTTGTCCTCGATCGCGGCCAGCAGCGTCTTGCGGCCCTTCGTCAAAACCGACGAGGCGTCCAAATAGACCGTTTTTCCGCTGCTGCCCTTCTGCGGATACAGCTCGCCGAACACCTTGTAGTTGTCTTCGCCGTGGGCCCAGTACAGTTTGGCCGTGTTGTATTGGTCGTTGTTTTCCGTATCCTTGGTGAGTTCGTTCAGTTGGAACGGCCATTTGTTCTCGCGCGACCGATAGGCCTGCAGCGCCGACTCCAGCGTCTTGATCGTTGCTGAGATGCGCTTTTCGCGGCCCTGTTTCACCGCCTTGATCGCCGCGCCCGTGGCCAGCGTGGCGATGACCGCCATGATCGAAATGACCACCAGCAGTTCGATGATGGTGAAGCCCCGCGTTGCCCGATTGACCGTTACCGTACTCATGCTTGCCTCCGACTCCTCATGCCTGCGACACCGGGGACCCGTCTGGGCAACCCGCCGCCGATGCCTTATTTCTCCGCCTGGACCTTGCCCTGCTGCCAGCTCAGCCGGTCGTCGACCGGATAACGCCCGCCGCCCGACGCGGGATCGTCCTTGCCGTCCAAGCCGCGCGACCACACGATCGCCGCGGCGCGGATCCGTCCGCGCGGTGCGCCCTCATCGGCATCCACATACCCGTCGTAGTTTTCGTCGAGACGGTATTGGATCAGGTGGTCCTTGATTGTGCCGCCGGACTCGACGTCCGTATTCTCGTCCGCCTTCTTCAGTTTGCTGCGGAGGGTGGCGCGGCCCCAGGGGTCCAAAAGCCCGAATTTGTCCAAGCTGCTGGGGTTCACTTTTTCGCCCTGGCCCATGACTACGGCCCCGTCTTTGTCGATGCCCGGAAGCGTTTGCCACGTCGTCAGGTCGAGCATGCTGTTTTTCTGGAAGATCGCGCACACCTCCGGGTCCAGCATTTTCTGCGCATTCGAGCGATTGACCCACTCCTCCGGCCACCTGCGCTCTTTCTGCAGGTAGATCGTGAACGCCGTCGCCACCTCGCCCACCAGCGCCTGGGCCTGGCTCTGCTTCGCGGTCGTCTTCAGATAGGAGAACGAGGTGATCAGCGTGGCCGCCAGAATGCCGATGATGCCAATGACCACCAGCATCTCGACCAACGTGAAGCCTCCGCGGAATTCGTTTGTGTCTCTCGTCATAACGTCTTTTCTTTCGCTGCGCCGGTCCGGACGGACGGGTCCGCCGGACTTCGCCTTACCGGTCAAACAACACCAGATCGTCCTTGGTCCAGCCGTTCACCTCCTCGCGATCCCTGTCTTGCGGTTTCGCCCACGGCGGGAAGGTTTTGCCGTCCGCCCCGGCCGACCAGATGCGGTAGCTCTGGTAGGGCGGCGCGGAATAGTAATAAAACTCTCTCCCCCAGCCGTCGCGGATCGTGACGGTTGTCAGAACATATCTGTTGCCCGATTGGGGATCCTTCGTTTTCACAAAATTGAACCCGTCTTGCAGGGGCGCTGCAAGATTCAGCCCCCAGAGCTGCCCTTGGACGCCCACCAGCGAATTCTCGAAATTGGGCAGCCAGTGCGAAACGGTGCGCAACTCGCGCTCGTGGATCGCGCGGAGCTGCGCTTTCATCTGGTCATCGGAGATACCCTTCCACTTCCCCTGGTTGTTCGCGGCCCACTGGTCTGTCTTGAACATGTCTTTGTTAGGCGGGTCGTTCATTTCAAGAAGCTTTTGCTCCCCGCCCAACAGCTCGATGCGCGGCAAAAGGTAGGAGAGCACACCGAATTTGAAGATGCGCCGTTCGGTCCGGAAATCCGCCCCGGTCAGGTTGCCCGAGAGCGCATTCGGCGACATCAGCCCCTGCGACTGATACACCTGGTTGATGTATGCGTCGAGGGACCCGACGTTGGGACGGCCGAATCCGATCGGCTGGCTGGACGCGGCGTGATGCGCGTTTTCCCAGGTGATCTCGGTCACCGCATCTTCATCTTTCCAGAGATCTTGCCCGTATTCTGTGTCGTCCGGTTCTCTGTAGGGATCCGGCGAGCAGTGCCGCTTGACCGGCGGATAGGTCCCGTACTCGGCGTAGAAGCCGGAGAGCGCATTCTGCAGCCGCTGCATGCGGGCCATGGTTTCGGCTTCCTTTTTCTTTTCGCCCACCGTTCCCATCAGCCGGAAGGTCACGCCGATCAGGATGCCGATCACGGCGACCACCACCATCATTTCGATGAGGGTGAACGCCGCCTGTTTTCTGTTCGTCCGGTTTAACATGTCGAAACTCTCTTTGCCGCGCTGCGCCGGGACGGGCGGAGCCGCCTGTCCCGGCGGGATTCCCGGGTTAGCCCTGCGAGCCGAGCGTGCCGATGATCTGGATCATAGGCATGAACATGGCGATGACGATCGTGCCGACAATCAAGGCCAGCACGATGATCATCAGCGGCTCGATCACCGAGGTCAGGCCCGCTACCGCGTTGTCGACCTCGTCGTCGTAGGTGTTGGCGATACGCGTCAGCATGTCCGGCAGGGCGCCGGTCTCTTCGCCGACTTCCACCATCGAGATCACCATGGGCGGAAATACCTTGGAGGCCGCCAGCGGCGCAGTCATGCTCTCGCCTTCCTTGACGGCGTCGTGGACGTTCTGCATGGCGCGGGAGATCACCGCGTTGCCGGTGGTGTCGCGCACGATGGTGATCGCCTGCAGCACCGGCACGCCGGAGGCCAGCAGCGTGCCGAGCGTGCGGGTCATGCGGGCGACCGCCGTGCGGCGCACCAACGAGCCGAACATCGGCGCGTTGATCTTGGCCACGTCCAAGATGTAGCTGCCGGTCTTGGTCTTGGCGAAGATTTTGAAAAGCACCACAAACGCGATGACCGCGCCCAGCACCGCCAGGCCGTTGTGCATCACGAGGTTACTCGCGTTCATCACGAACTGCGTGATGGCCGGCAGGGGCTTGCCTTCCAGCAGGTCGTTGAAGATGTCCTTGAACTTGGGAATCACCGCGACCAGCAGGAAGCTGGTGATGCCGATGGCCGCGAAGAACACCACGGTCGGATAGACCATCGCGCCCTTGACCTTGTTCTTGATCTTGGCCGCCTTTTCGGCGAACTCGGCCAAGCGGTTGAGCACGACTTCCAGCACGCCGCCGGCTTCGCCCGCGCGCACCATGTTGATGTAGAGGTTGTCGAAGATCTTGGGATAGTTCTGAAGCGACTCGGAGAAGGTGCTGCCGCTCTCGACCGCCTCGCACATCCCCTGGAGCGCCTCTTTGAGCGACGCGTTGGGCGTCTGGCGCTGCAGCACGTGCAGGCCGCGCAACAGGGGCAGGCCCGCGTCCACCAGTGTGGCGAGCTGGCGCGTGAGCGTGGTGAGGTCCTTTTGCTTGACCCGTCCGCGCATGAACTTGGGCAGCTTGAACTCGATCTTCATCTGGCCCACCGACTTTTTACCTGCCGGCGCGGCCTTTTTCGCGCCCGCGGCCGGTGCCCCCGCTGTCTTGGCGGCGCCGCCCGACTCGCCCCCTCCTGCCGCGCCGATGGCGGTCGGGAAAAGGCCCTGGCTGCGCACCTTGGCGACGGCCTGCGCCTGGTTGGGGGCTTCGATCGTGCCGCGGCTCTCTTTGCCTGCGGAATCCACAGCGATGTATGCGAATTTAGGCATAAAACGACTCCGATTGTCGCGGGCAATAGCCCGACTCAAGCTTCACTTTTACTGTAATGAGAGAGCATACCAGAGTATGCAGGGCGCGACAATCAGAAAAATGGGGTGGCGCCGTCCCCGCGCCGTCCCGAAAAACAGCAGGGGCCCGCGTTGCCGCGGACCCCTGTTTGTCAGTCATCTGATGTCTTGCTCAGACGCCAGACCTTATTTCACCCAGACCTTCAGGAAGTTGCCGGCCGTATAAGGAACCACAACCGTCGCTTCCGTCGCCTGCTCGCTGAACTCGATCGTCTGATCGCTCCAGCTCACGAGATCGTCGCTCGTCGACACAACCAGCGTGCCGTTGAGGCTGGTGAAGTTCACCGCCGCGTCGGTCGCACCGACCGTGATCGTCGCGGTCTCGTTCACCTCGTCGATGACGATCGACGTGATCTCGATGTCCGCGCTGATCGTCTCGTCGACGTTCAGCAGGTAGTTATCCAGGTAGTCTGCGGCGTTGGCCATGACTTGGGCCTGGGTCAGGCCGCTTGCGACGGCCCATGCCGCCAGCTTGTCGGCCGGAACGGTGGCATACGCGCCGGGGAGACCCGTCGGGAGCGTGCCGGTGTACTGGGAGGCCTCGATGGTGGCCGTGCGGCCGGTCGCGTCGACCGTGACGGTGCCGGACGAGGCGTTGACCAGCGAACCGTTGGTGCCGCTGTAGGTGACGCCGGTGCCCGTAACGCCATTGATCTGATACCAGTCGATGGCCTGAATGGCCAGCGCGCCGCCTGCGGGAGCGATCGTCACGGTCTGGTTGCTCGTCACGGCGGAGCTGTTGAACGTGACGTCCATCCAGTCGTCGTTGAACACCAGCGTCAGCTGCAGGCCGGTTGACGTCAACGGCGTCGTCCAGTCCGCGATGACCAGATCATCCACATAGCCGGTGCCCTGGAAGGAGACCTGCGACAGGGTACCGTCGCCGTCCTTCAGCGAGAAGAACCACGAGCCGCCGCTGTACGTTTCGGCATCCACCGCGCCGTTGGCGTGGGTCAGCTTATCCCCGTCGAACGTGATCTCGAACGACGGAGCGCCACCGAACTGCGCCTGCGTCGTCAACATGATGGTCAAACGGTGCCACTCGTTCGGATCGATCGCGCCCAGCTCCTCGAACACGCTGTTCGTCGGGATGAATATTTCACCATTGGTATACTTGTGCCGCACGACCAGGTTGGAGTTGACGTTCACGAAGATCGCGATCTTGATGTTGCTGTCCGTGATCTCCGGATCGTCCTCGCTCGGCGTGAACTTGATCAGCGTGTCCAAGTAGACCGGCGCGTCCGCGAACGAGATGGTGCCCGTGGCGCCGTCCACATAGACGGGACGCATGAGGGTCTGCCCCTCGGTCTCGAGCTTGAGGATCTTGGCCTGCGCGTTGGCGTTCGTGATCGACCGGGCGCCCGTCCAGGCGTCCTCGTTGGTCTGGATCGAAGAGGCGTCGCCCGCGTCCGCGAACCACACCAGGTTGGTGTACCAATCGTTGTTGGCCCCGCCCCAGGTCGACATCTTATAAATGCCGGCCGCCGAACCCGTGGCCGCATTGGTGTATCCTTCGCCTTCGGCCTCGAAGTTATCGGATACCCACGTCGTCTGAGCGGATGCCGAGAGCGCCAGAGCGCTCGCGCACGCCGTCAAAAACGGTAACATACGCTTTGAAGTCAGGTTCATTAAAGAAACCCTCCTATACTTTTCTGCGTTGATGGACTGTAAACCTTCAAAATCCCGGCGGACGGACAAGAAACACCCGCTCCCCGTACCATCGGTCGAGACCATTCTTTCGTTGTATGTCTAAGATTAGGCGAAAGGGGTATTCGGAATCAAGCCCGAAATTCGGGAATTTTGGGCCGACTTTTGGACTGCTGGCCTGCGGGCTTGCGGCGGCAAGCGGGTTGTGAAATAATCCGCCGCCATGGAAGAAGCCTTTGTCCATCTGTGCGAGCATCTGTCCAACCACCTCTGGCTGCAATGGTTGCTGGTGGCGGCCGGGACCTGCTTTCTGGAAGATGCGGCCCGCTGCGGCGTGGGCCTGCTGGTGGCGGCCGGCCATGTCGGTTGGTGGCTGGCCCTCGGCAGCATGACGGTGGGGGGCATGGCGGGCGACATCGGGCTCTACCTGATCGGCCGTTATGCGACGTCCTTCCTGCTCCGTCACCGGTGGGTGGACAAAACGCGGCTGGTCTGGATGGAAGAGTATTTCGATCGGCACGCGGTCAAAACCGTGCTGATTTCGCGTTTTATCCCGGGCGCGCGCACGGTCGCATACAGCGCGGCGGGGATCATCCGCTACCCGCTGCCGCGTTTCTTGCTGCTGCTGCTCTTCGCGGCGGCGGTGCAGTCGTTGCTCTTCCTCCAGCTCGGGACGTTCATCGGCCAGAGGATCCTGCCTTATCTGAATGACACGCGCACGCGCGTCGCGCTCATCGCGGTCGTCGTGCTGGCGGGCGCGCTGATCCATCACGTGACCACACGGCGGAGGAAAGCGGGAGCCCGCGCGCCGGAATCGGACGGCTGAAGCCGGGAACGCGCCCTATTCGCCCATTCCCAATTCGGCTTTGAGCCGCTGGTCCAGGTCGTAGGTATGGAGCGCGTCGAGCAACGGGGTCAGCTCGCCCTCCACAATCCGGTCGAGGCTGTAGAGCGTGAGGTTCACGCGGTGATCGGTCATGCGGTTTTGCGGGAAATTGTAGGTGCGGATGCGCTGGCTGCGATCCCCGGAGCCGCGCAGGTCGAGGCGCGTCTGGCCGAGTTTCGCCTCCTCCGCCTGTCGCCGCTGGTCGAGGATGCGGGACTTGAGCACCGCCAGCGCCTTTTCCTTGTTCCGGTGCTGCGAGCGCTCGTCCTGGCACTGCGCCACCAGGCCGGTGGGCAGGTGGGTGATGCGGATCGCCGAGTAGGTGGTGTTCACCCCTTGGCCGCCATGGCCGCCCGCGCAGAAGATGTCGACGCGCAACTCGCCCTCCGGCAACTCGATGTCGTCCTCTTCGTCGGCTTCCGGAAACACGATGATCGTGGCGGCCGAGGTGTGGATGCGGCCCTGCGCCTCGGTTTCCGGCACGCGCTGCACGCGGTGGCCGCCACTTTCGAACTTGAACGCGCCGTAGGCCCCTTCGCCGATGACCGTGAAGACGACCTCCTTGTAGCCGCCCAGCTCCGTGGCGTTGGCGTCGATGACCGAAATCTTCCAGCCCTTCGCATCGCAAAACCGGGAGTACATGCGGAAGAGCACCGCGGCGAATAGCGCGGCCTCCTCACCGCCCGTGCCGGCGCGGATCTCGAAGACGGCATTGCGCGCGTCGACCGGCTCGGCGGGCAAGAGCCCGGACAAGACCAGGCGTTCGGCGTCCGGAAGCTCCGCCTCGATGCGGGCGATCTCCTCGCGGGCCATCGCGGCAAGTTCCGGGTCGCCCGCGGGATCGTCGGCGAGCTCGCGGTTGCCCTCCAGGTCGTCCAGCCGCCGGAAATAGGCGTTGGCCGCCCCCTCGAGCTTCTTCAGCGCCGCGTGCTCCCGCACTTTCTCGCGGTAGACCTTGGGGTTGCCCAGCACGGCGGGGTCAGACAGCGCCGCCTCGGCAGCCTGCACCTTGTCGAGCACCCGCTGGATTTGTGCCTTGTCGATCATGCCAAACACAAAACGGGCCGAGATGCGCATTCTGCCCGCGCCTCCCGACCCGTTTATGCGAAACCGAGCTAAGCCTTCTTGATGCTGTAGCGCTTCATGAACTGGTCAACACGGCCCTCGGTGTCCATCATGGTCTGCTGTCCCGTGAAATAGGGGTGGCAGGCCGAACAGGTGTTGACGACCATTTCTTTCTTCGTCGAACGCGTGTGGATCACGTTGCCGCAGGCACAGGTGATCGTCGCGTCTTCATACTTGGGATGGATATCCTTCTTCATAACAAAGCCTTTCCGTGATACGGGATGAAAACAATAGCGTATCTCGCCGACCTCGCGCAAGGGGAAAGATGGAAAATAGTAAGATTTTTTGCGCCGGGCGGGTTGGCGCTTGCGTTTCACCGCCGGCTCCGTTAAGATGTTAGCCCTGTCTAATAATCAGGGTCGGCGAAGGCGCCGGCCCCGGACCGGACAGAAATAAGGAGAAATGAACCGATGGCGACCCTCGACAATCTGAAGGACGCGTTCGCCGGCGAGAGCCAGGCCAACCGCAAATATCTCGCCTACGCCAAGAAGGCGGACCAGGAGCAACGGCCCGGCATCGCCAAGCTTTTCCGCGCCGCCGCCCACGCCGAAACGGTCCACGCGCATGCCCACCTCCGCGCCATGGGCGGCATCGGCGACACCGTGGCGAACCTGAAGGACGCCGCCTCCGGCGAGCGTTTCGAGTTCACGGAGATGTACCCCCCCTACGTGGCCGCCGCGAAGGCGGAGGGACAGGCCGCCGCCGAGCGTTCGTTCGCCTTTGCGATGGCCGTCGAGAAGACCCATTTCGACCTCTACTCCGCCGCACTGGCCTCTGTCCAGGAGGGCAAAGACATTGCCGCGCAGAAATTCTACGTCTGCCCGGTATGCGGGCACACGGTGGCCGACAGCCATCCGGATCAGTGCCCGGTGTGCGGCGCGCTGAAATGGGATGAGGTCCTCTAAACGCTCCGCGACCGTACAGCGTGGCTGCTTTTCGGCCTGCTGGCCGGCGTGTTCGGGCTGACGCTCGTGTGGCCCGTGCTCACCGTGGTGAGCGGCGGGTTTTACGTGAACGGACACCTGACCGCCCGCTATCTGACCGGCGTGTTCAAGAACCCGATCTACGCGGAAGGGCTTTTCAACAGCCTGCGGATCGCGCTGGGCACCACCGCGCTGGCCACGGCCCTCGCCGTGCCGCTGGCGTGGCTGGCGCACACGTTCGCGTTCCGCGGCCAGCGGATCCTCACCGCGCTGCTGCTGGTGCCGATGGTGCTGCCGCCGTTCGTGGGCGCCATCGGCTTCATGCAGATGCTCGGCCCCTACGGCGCGCTGAACGCCCTGCTGGGCTGCGGGCCGATCGATTGGTTCGGCCAGTCGCGCTACGTCGGCGTGGTGCTCCTGCAGGCCCTGTCCTTCTACCCCATCATCTACCTGAACGTCGCGGCCGCGCTGGCCAACATCGACCCCGCCCTGGACGAGGCCGCCCAAAACCTCGGCGCGAACGGCTGGACGCGCTTCCGGCGCGTGACGCTGCCGCTGGTCATGCCCGGCCTTTTCGCTGGCGGCACGCTGGTCTTCATCGCCGCCTTCACGGAGCTCGGCACGCCGCTCATCATGAATTATTCGCGCTGCGCCGCCGTGCAGGTCTACGACGAGCTCAAGGAAATCAGCGCGAGCCCGTTCCCCTTCGCGTTGGTGACGGTGGTGCTCTGCGCCAGCGTGGCGCTCTACGCGCTCAGCCGCCTGCTCTTCGGCGGCCGGGCCTACGCCATGCAGGCCAAGGGCGCCACGCCGTACGCGCCCCGGCAGGCCCGCGGCCTGAAAGGCGCGCTCGTGGCGCTGCCGTTCCTCGCGGTCTCGCTGCTGGCGCTCACGCCGCACGCGGGAGTGCTCCTCACCAGCTTCTCGGTTCCCGGCGCGTGGTACCGCACGGCCCTGCCGGCCGCGCTCACCACCGCGAACTACGCCGCGGCGCTGGGCCACGCCATGACCCTCGACGCGATCCGCAACAGCCTGTTCTTTTCGGCGCTCGCCGTCGTCGCCAACCTCGTGCTGGGCGTCGCCGTGGCCTGGGTCCTGGTGCGGTCGCGCATCCGCGTCCGCCACGCCTTGGACGCGCTGGCCATGATCCCGCTCGCCGTGCCGGGGCTGGTGATGGCGTTCGGCTTCATCGCCGTCAGCGCCACGCTGGCCGCGCTGCCCGCCGTCAAAGCGCACCCCGCGCTGGCCACGCTGCTCGACCTCCGCGAGAACCCCACGCTCTTCCTGGTGGTCGCCTACGCCGTGCGCCGCCTGCCTTACATGGTGCGCGCGGCCGTGGCGGGCCTGCAGCAAACCTCCGTCACGCTGGAGGAGGCGGCCGCCAACCTCGGCGCGCCGCCGCTCGCCGTCCTGCGGCGCGTGACCCTGCCGCTGATCCTCGCGAACCTCATCGCCGGGACGCTGCTGGCCTTCGCCTTCAGCATGCTCGAGGTCTCGGACAGTCTGATGCTGGCCCAGAAGATGGAGTACTATCCCATCACCAAGACGATCTTCGAGCTGTTTCAGCTCGTGGGCATCGGGCGCTACCTCGCGGCCGCGCTCGGCGTCTGGGCCATGCTCTTCCTCACCGTGACCCTCGCGGGCAGCAGCCTCCTGCTGGGCAAGAAGCTCGGCGCGCTTTTCCGGACTTAGGCGGGCGGTGTCGAACGGAGACGCTTGATGGGGCGTTTCATGGAATCCTTCCGCAAGCTACCGGCGCGCCGCATTCTCGCGCGAACGCCTTGTCCAGTCGTCCCGCCGGTAGGGCGGTTTCTCCGAAACCGCCGTCCGCGCGCACCGCATTCTCCTGGTCTCACCGCAACTGGATCATCGTGCCCTGAGTTCCGGTCGTGTAGAGCCAGCCGTCGCGGAAATTCACGCGGTCGGTCGCGTCGCCGCCGACCAGCACGAACGTCACGTCCGCCAGGTTCTCGATCTCCGCGCTTCGGAAGTCGGCCAGGTTCATGCGGCCGTCCGGGATCGTGCCGTCAACCGCAACGTACACGGTCGTTGGCAGCGTCACCTTGCCCGTCACGGTCAGCACCGCGCCCGCCATGAAGGTCCACGTGTCGCCGCGCAGGATCGCCTGGCTCTGCGAAGTGATCGCCAAGGCCGCGTTGCCGGAAACCGTCACGTTCCCCAGGCTGACGAACGTCACATTGGCACCCGTGCCTGCGGCCGGCACGACGCTGAGGGATGAGCCGGCCTCAAACTCCACATCGCCGACCACCAGCGGCTGGCTTCCGTTCTCCGACGAGGCCGCCTGCAACGTGGAGGCGGCGCCCGCAGCCAACACAACATCGTTCGTGTAGGTCCGCTCCGTTTCTTCGAACGACGTATAGGTGAGCGCATCGATGAACTGCTGGCCGTAACTGCCGCCCGTGCCGCCGACGACACCGAGCCAGGCCTCGGGGCCGATGAGCGCCGACATCATGGCCCCCGCCGTCAGGTTGGTCATGCTGTAACGGGTTGCGCCCTGCTGCATGTCGATGACCATCTTCGTGCCGTCGAAAATCATCCGGGCGCTGAAGGGCCCGTTGTTTTGCGTGAAGAGCGAATTATCCACCCTGCCGGCGATCACCCCGTTCGTGACCCACGCCAGATAGCAGTTGCCGGGCATCAAATAGTACTGGAAGCCGAAGCTGGGCGCAAAAGTCCTGACGTCCTCATACCACGCGCTCGGCAGCGCGCGCGTGCCGCGCGCGTCGTTCTGGAAGAAAATGCCGAACCCGTCGCCGGGACTATTTGTGCTGACCCCTTTGTGGAAAGTCACATCGATGACGCACGGAGCGGCCGTCGAGACGCGTTCGCGGTAATACGCGGCACCCCGCGTGTTGGGAAGATTAGGGTTGAGCTCAAGAAGCGTCTGCCCCAACGCGTTCGTGACGAAGCGCGACACCCCGGTCGTCACCCACATCGTGTCGTCGAAGAACAGCGACGACCCGTTATTCAAGAGCAGCGTGCCGCCGTTCAGCAGCATCTCCTGGCTGTCGGTGTAGCCGCCCTGGCCCACCGCAAGCGTCGTGTCCGGCCCGACCGAGACGCGGCCGCTGCCGGTGATCGGCTTGGACAGCAGAACGGTGCCCTGCCGTTCGAATACCAACGTGCCCTCGTTGATGCAGGCGCCCAATGCCAGTGTGCTCGACGAGGCGCCGCTGACGATGACCGTCTGGCCCGCCGCGACCTGCACGCCGCACGAGATCTCGCCCGTGAGCGTCAGCGCGCCCGGACCCTCGTTGCGCACCGCGCCGGTGCCGCTGATCGCGCCCGCGAAAACGAGATTCGTCGGGCTGCGGAAGACCAGCGCGCCGCCCGCGCGGGTCGCGATCCTCGCGTCGGACGCGAGCAGGCCGCCGGGTCCGATCACGAGATTGCCCGCCATCGCTTCCCACGCGCCGGGATAGGCGCTCGCGTCGCCCGCGATGACCAGCTCGGCCGCGCCGTCCTTGGCGATCACGCTGTCGGCCGTGCCGCCCGCAAGCGTTCCCGCGAAGGTGCCGTTCGTCGTCTGGTTGATGCGCAGCACGGTCTTGGCGGCAAGGGCCAGCGCGCCCTCCGCCGTGGCCGAAAGCGGCCCGATCAGCACCGGCGCGGTGTCCACGCTCGTTCCGCCGCTGAGCGTCAGCGTGCCGTTGACCACGTCGAGCGCGCCGGTGTGCGAGACGCCGTCCGCGAGCGTGAGGCCGCCTTCGACCAGGCGCGTGAGGCCGCAGAAGCTGCTGGTGTCGGTCAGCGTCAGCACGCCCGTGCCCTGTTTCTCGATCACCGCGTTGCCGAGGCCCGCGCCGACGAAGCCGCCGAACGTCGTATCCGCCGCCTCAATCAGGTTCAGCTGGCCGTAGTCGTCCACGCCCACGCGGCTGCCGGCCACGCCGGCCAGGCCCGCGACCGTGACGGGATAGGTGCTCAGCAAGCGCTGGGGCAGTTGCGCATAGGTGCCGCCGGGAGGCGTCATCCATATCCTGATGATCTGCAAGCCGCCGTTTTCATAGAAGAACATCATGATGTCGTGCTGCCCTTGCGTCAGCGTCACGCTCCCGCTCGCCCAGCCGCCGCCCGTGCGGTTGTTGACCACCAGCGCCCCGTCGAGGAAGAGCATGCATGCGTCGTCCGCTAAGATATTGAAATAGTAGCTGCCCGGCGTCTCGGCGTTGAAGCGTCCGGTCCACCGAACCGCGAACTTATCGACCGAACCGCTGTATTTGCCGGGGAAAGCCGCGCCGTTGGTGGTGGAGTCGAAGTAGGTGCCGAAGCTGCCGCTGCCCGTGATCAGCGAAGGGGCACGCCCCGCAAGCACCGCTTCGACCGCCTCGGGCGTCGTGCCCAACCCAGGCCACGTCCCGCCCGTGGTGCCTTGAAACGCGTTATCGTAGTATTCGCTGCGCAGGCCTTGGTAACTGGTCGCCTGGACCCGCGCGCTGTTCGAGACGGCCACGCCGTTCGTCAGCGCCGTTCCGGGCCCCAACGCCAAGGTGCCCGCCGCGACCGTCACCGGCTCGCGGGTCGGGTTGAAATGGGTCAGCGTGAGAACGTTGGTGCCAACCTTGGTGAGGGTGATCGGAGAGGCGAAGCTGCCGCTAAAGGCCGAAGCGAGGGAGTCGGAGCCCACGTTCAGCCCGACCGCCGTCGCGGCCGTGTTGGTCACGCAGCCGCCGCCCGTCAGGCCGTTCAGCGTCGCGGCGAACCCGTTCACGTCCAGGAAGGCGTTGGCCCAGAGGTCCACCACGCCCCAGCCCGCTCCCGAAGCCAGCGCGTCCTGCACGCCGTAGCGCAGCGTCCCCGCTTCGATGACCGTGTTGGTCGGCAGGTATTTGTGGGTCTGCGCCGCCGCCAGCGTCACCGTGCCAAGGCCTTTCTTGGTCAGAAGGCCGTTGCCCGAGAAGGCGTCGGCGAAGGTGTCGCTGCCGCCGTTGTTCAGGTAGAGCCAGCTGCGGGAACCGGTGCCGACGATGCCGCCCGTCGACGTCCAGCTGAAATTCGTGCCGTTGCCGATCATCAGGGCCCCGACATTGCCTTCAAGCTGCACGCGTCCGCTGTAGGTGTTGTTCGAGCCCGCGAAGGTGACCCAGCCCCAGTCCGTCATGCGCAGGGTGCTCGTGCCGGTGATGTCGCCCGGAATCATGAGCTGCGCGGGCAGAGCCCCCGAAGCGTGGATGCGCGTGGTGCCTGGGCCAAACACGATGCCGCGCGTTTTGGCGAGGGTCACAAAAGGGGTCTCGGTGCGGAACACGCCGCCGTTGTTGAAGACGATGTTGGACGGGTCGAACACGGCCGGCACGGCGCCGAAGCCGCGGTCGCCGGTCACGACGATCTTGCCGCCGTCTTCGATACGCGTACCGCCGGAATGGTTGGCGCTGTTGCGCGTGTCCACCACGCCGACGCCTTTGATCAGCACGCGGCGCGGCACGCCGCCCGCGCCGTCCGTCAGGTTGGTGATGACGAAGCCATACGCCTGGTCGCCGACGTCGACGCCGCTGTTGCCGAGCAGGTAGGTGTTGCCATAGGGCGTGAGCGTGCCGACGAAGTAGCTCTTCACGCTGGTGTTCTCGCTGCCGGTGAAGATGTTGGGGCTGGACGAGAAATCGAGCGTGTTGGTCAGGCCCGCCCCGCTGAGCTGCAGAGACATATAGGGGGCCGCCGCCACGCGGCTGAAAAACGACGGGCTGTTCAGCGGCGTCTGCACGCGCAGGACTGTCCCGCTGCCGCAGACGATGTCCTGCACGCCTTCCGTGCCCATGCCCAGCGCGTTCGCGTGCGTCATGATGAGGCCGCCCGACTCCAGCAGGGTGCCGCCCGTGTAGCTGCTGTCGCCGGTGAGCTTCAGCCAGCCGCTCGCCGTGCCCCGGCTCTCCACGCGGCCCACTACGCCCGGCTGGTCGGCGATCGGCTGGGAGAAGGTCACGGTGCCGTTGTTCGGCGCGAAGAGGAAGCGGTTGGTGTAGGGTGTCAGCGTGCCGGTATACGTGAACGTGCCGTCCGTGCGCAGCGTCACGTTGGAAACGGAGGAAAGATTGATGCTGTCGTTGGTGTTGGCCACATAGAGCGTCAGCGAACCCGACGAGCCTGCGGTCAGATGATTGGCCAGGATCGTGGCCCCGCCCGTCTGGTTCCAGCCGATGTTGCCGCCGTCCGACAGCGTGACCGGCGCGGCGAAGCCGGAGGAGAGCGCGCCGCTCTGGATGAGCATCGACCCGCCCGAGACCGCCAGCGCGCCGGTGACCGTGTTGGCGCCGCTGAGGGTGAGGGTGCCCGGGCCGACTTTCGATAGCCCGCCGCCGCGGCTCGCGGCGTCTTCCTGCAAGGCCTGGGCGACGGTGATGGACACGTTGGTCGGCACATCGAACGTCAGGCCGCCCGCCTTGACCTTGGCACTGTCGAGGCCCTGCAGAAAATCGGTTGCCGAACCGACCGCCTGCAACGTGCCGCCATCCGCCGTGATCTGCGCAGTGCCGCTGCCTTTTTGGATGCGCTGCGTGATCAACCGCCCCCCCGTCGCAAAACTGACAGTCCCGGTCGCCCCCGCGGCATCGCCGAGCCGCAACGTGTTGGCTCCCGCGTTGAAGACGCCGCCCGCGACGCCCAGACTAAACGCCGCCCCCGCATTGAAACCCAAACGGACCGTCGAGTCCAGAATCCACGGCTGCGCCGTGTACACGCCGCCCGCAACCGTCAAACCGCCATTCACAGCATGTAACAGGCTGGTGCTGACGCCGTCGGCGTAAGGCGCGCCGTCATAGACCGGCGTACCGCCGTTGTTGATATAAACCGGACTGCCGGCCGGCGGAATTGCGCCGCTTTGCCAGTTCGCCGGAGTGTTCCAAGAGGCTGTTCCCGCATTCTGCCATTCGAGGCCAAAACGTCCGCATTCAACCTGAAAGTTGTTCAGCACGTCCGCGGCGCTCAGGGTACCGTCGTGTACGCGGACGACCGCGATCGCGCCGCTCAACGGGTAGTCCCATCCCGACCACGTTTCCACCGCCCCGACGCCGAAAAGCGCGTTGTTGGTGGCAAGATTCAGCATGTTTGCGCCGCCCATGTCAAGCGTGGTCACCAGCCGTCCGTCGAGATACAGCCGGTTGACGCAGGCCGCATCGCGCGTGCAGGCCACGTGGTGCCACTGGCCAAAGGCGGGCAGCCCCAATGTCCAACCGATGTTGCGCATGTAGTGCTCGACCGCGTTGCCCGCGTCAGAGCCGTAACGCATCTCCATCATGCGGTAGTTGCCCCCGTCGCGCCGCGACGTCCAGGTCAGCAGTGTCTCGATGTTCGTCGCACCCGGGTTATAAACCCAGACCTCGGAGGACCAGACATTGGTGCCGAGGAGGCTCAGGGGCACGCCGCCCTTGGTGGCGTTGTTGGTGTAGCCGGCCTGTGCCATTGCGCAGGCGGGGGTGCCGTCGAACTGCAAGGCGATTGCGCCGGCGACATTGGCGGCATACGTCGCGCCTTTGCCGGGGACCGCCGGAACGAACTCGTCCAGCGTTCCGCGGTTGGCCCAGCTCGCCACGTATGCTCCTTCCGCCACGCCGGTCACGTTCGTCGCGTCCAAATAGACGAAAAGCTCCCCTGCCGAGCGGATCTCTTGTCCGCATGCGGCCGCAGCACCTAAAAACAGAACATTGAAATAACGCCATGTTTTCTTCATGGATCTCATTCCTTCCGCCTAATAGACACCTAATCTCAAAGTATGCCTCATCTCTTTTGCCTTGTCAATTCGGGCTCCCTTTTTGCTTGGTCTCCCCCCGGTCATTATGGTTCAATCGTGCATTATTTATTTGGGGACGCCTATGAGATCCTTCTTTTTTTTAGCCGCCTTTTGTTTGGCCGCCTGCGCCGCGACCGCGCAGGTCAGACGCTCGTCGCGCAATCTGACGCCGTTGACGAAGCGTCCCGAAACCGCCACGGCCGGTACGGCCAGCGGCAACACGGGCATGAACATCGCCGCACCCAAGCGCGAAACGCCCCCCGAAACCGTCACGAAAGTCTCGTTCCTCGGCCCGAAGAGCGGCTGGGGTTTCATCAAAGCCACAGCCCCTTATTACACGCCGGAAGGCAAGCATGCCGGCACCTTCCCGGGAGGCACCCTGTTCAAATACAATGGCGTGAAGACCTCCTCGAAGAATGCCGTACTCGTGTGCACCGTCAAGCGCGGCGAAGCCTGGGAAGGGCCCTTCCTCTTGGACTGCACCGACATCGCCGGCTTTGAGGGCGATCCGGAGACGCTCAACCCCGCACTCGTCAAGAACCTCGCAGACTATTTCACCTTGAACGGCAAGGTCGCCGACCGCAAAGCGGCGCTGGAGGAGAACGCGGTCGCCTTGAACCCGCACTTCGAATCCGCAAAACAGGCGCAGCAGGCTTACCAAGACAGTGTCGAGAAAGCCGCCGAGATGGAGCGGGAGATGAACACCTTGACCGGCGCGCGCAAAGTCAAAGCCGACGAGGCCCTGCGCGCCTTCAAATACGCGCAGGTGCGCATCAAGGCCAAGGCCGACCAGGCGGCCGCCGTTTACAAGGCGTGGAAAGAAGCCCACCCGCTCGATCCCGCCAAGCTCACGGCCGATCCGCAACTCAACGCCCTCGAACAGGAACGCCAGGCCGCCGCGGCGAAAGTCCCCGGCCTCATTCCGCCCGCGTCGTGAACCGGCGGCGGAAGCATTGCTTTTCGTCGCTTGAACCGCCGGTTTGGCTGTGGTAACCTCGTTTCCGATAGTGCTATTGAAAGGACGGGTTCCACATGAGATCTCTTCTGGTCGTCGGGTTTGCGCTGTGCGCCGCAACGGGGATAGGGGCGGCCACTCCGGAGCAGGTGGCCAAAGTCGCGGCCGGCGAGCTGAAGGAGGCGCGCGCGTCCTGGTGGGGCTTCGACAAGGACGATTCCACCGCCGCGTTGCAGGCGGCCATCCAGTCGCGTGTGCCGCGGCTGATCGTGGACAATATGGGGACGCCGTGGATCACGGACCGGCTGACCTGCGTGAGCGATCAGGAGCTCGTGTTCGAAGCGGGTGCCGAGGTGCTGGCCAAAAAGGGCGCGTTCATGGGCAAGTCGGACGCGCTCTTCTGCTTGGCCGGCATCACCAACGTCACCTTGCGCGGACCGGGCGCGACGCTGCGCATGCGGCGGACGGACTACGACGCGCCGCCCTACGTCCACGCCGAGTGGCGGCACGTGCTGAATATCAAGAGCTGCGCGAACATCAAAGTGCTCGGCCTGACGCTGAGCGAGAGCGGCGGAGACGGCATTTATCTGGGAAGCGTGCGGCCGGAGTGGCCGAACCGCGACATTCTCATCAAGGACGTGGTCTGCGACAAAAACTACCGGCAGGGCATCAGCGTCATCTCGGCTGAGAATCTGCTCATCGAGAACACGGTGATGCGCGGCACGGCCGGCACGCCGCCCGCCGCCGGCATCGATTTCGAGCCGAACCATTCCGGCGAACGACTGAAGAACTGTGTGATGCGCGACTGCGTGACCGAGAACAACCAGGGCGACGGCTATGCGTTCTACCTGCCGAACCTGACGCGCTCCTCCGAGCCGGTTTCGATCCGGATCGAGAACTGCCGTTCGTCCGGCGACCGTCTGGCGGCCATGGTCATCACCGGCAACGCCGAAAACGAGGCGGTGCGGGGCGAAATGACGTTCGTCGGCTGCCGTTTCGAAAAAGCCCTGCGTAACGGCGTGATGGTGGGGCGCAAGCCCGCGTTCGGCATGGCGTTGACGTTCGACCGCTGCGTGATCGCGGCGTGCGCGGCAGGACCCCAGTCGTTCCCCGACGTTCTGCTGTCGAACCGCATCTCGGACGAGCAGCCGCTCGGCGGTGTCCGGTTGGACCGCCTGACGATTCTGCAGCCGGTGGCGCGCCCGTGGCTCGTTTGCCAGAACAATGCGGTGGACTCCGAGACGGTCACGGCGCTGTCGGGCTCCGTGTCGGTGGAGCAGGACGGCGCACGGCAGGTGATCGAACTGACGCCGGAGTGGGTGAAAAAAGCCTTTCCGCCGCGCTTCGCCGTGCGGGTGCCGCGCGTGACGGCCGACCTCGCCAAGGCGCGCGTGAAAGACCGTGCCGAGGGCGTACAGAAACTGACGCCGCTGCGCTTGCGGCACGGCGGCGCATATGTGTTCTACGCGAAGGCGGGCGAAGAGGTCATCCTCGCGGGACAGCAGACCCAGGTGGGGAAGTATGCGCCGGATGCCAAACCGCTCGCGGTGCGCTCGTCCGCCGGAAAAGTGATAACGAAGGCGCCGCTGCCGCCGTTCCGGGAGCGGGCCGAGATCCGGTTCACACCCGAAAACGCCGGATTTTTCACGCTGGAAGTGGAGGTCGGCGGCAATGCTTTCGCGCTGCTGGAGGCGAACGTGCCGGTGGCTTTCGACACGACCAAGAAAGCGGTCGCGCTCATCGGCAGCGCCGGATCGCTGTTTGCGGCGCTGCCGCAAGGGACGGGCGTGTTCGCGTTCGGCGTGGCCGGCGAGGGCGACGGCGAGGCGGTCAAGGCCACGGTCTTCGATCCGTCCGGAAAATCCGCCTGGACGAAAGACGCCATCACCCAGATGGAGCGCTTTACGGCGACGGAAGGCCAAGGCGCCGCAGGCGGACTGTGGCGACTCAAGCTCGACCGGCCCGCTACGGGCGCGTTCGAAGATTTCCACGTCGAGGTCCTGGGCGCGCCCGGCTATCTGTTCCTGAATCGCGACCGGTATTGGGAGTTTTAGCGGCCTTCACCGATTTTGTGAAGAAGAAAACGCGCGCGCCCTCTAACGGTTTTCGACGTGACGCACGGCGCGCAAGATCAGCGCGCCCAGCACGGCCATCACCAGCACGGAAACCAATAGCATCCCGTACTTGGCGAGGAACCGCCGAGCGGTCACCGCGATCCCGTATGTGACCGCGCCCTCGGGCGGTGCCGCCAGCGTCCAGGCCGCCGCCTTCTGCCCGCTGCGCAGATAGGCCAGCACGCCCTGCTCATAGACCGGTGCCTTCGCGACCGCGGGATTGCCGTAAACGAGCCGGTAGCGCTCCCCTTTTTCCGCGATGAACAGCACGCTGTAAGCCTGCCGCAGGCACGTCACGCTCGCGTTGCCGAACGTCAGCGGCGGATTGTCGTCGTTGCTCACCCGAACGCGCAGACGCTCCGCACGCGTCTCGGGAAAACCAAGCTCGAGGCGCTCGGAAAGTTTCATGCCGGGCAACCGCGCCCGCGCGAGAAGTCCGCTTCCGACGGTGCGCCACCCGCCCGGAGCAGGGCACTCCACCTCCGTCTTCCGCTCGAAATTCTGCTGCTCGGGAATGAGCGCGAGGCCCGTCAGCGGCCAGCGGCCCGCCGGAAATGTCAGGACGGTCTTCTTCTGGTCTTTGTCTTCTGTCACCGTCAGCGAGGGCGCCGCCACCCGCTCCACCCGCTGCTTGTCCGCGACCGCGATGCGTTCGGTGTCGCGGAAGCGGACCGCGTCGATACGGAACGGGCGGCGCTCGACACTGTAACGCTTGAACACGCGTTGCGTCGTTTTTCCGCCGTCGCTCTCTTCCGTCAGCGACGTGTAGGACGAAAACGCCTTGTCGTCCGCCTGCCCGATCAACAACTTGAACATCCGGTTGGTCAGCCACGGCAGGTCGACCGTTTCTTTCTTCACGTCCGCGAAGCGGCTGTAGTCGAACAGCGGCTCGGTCGATTTGACCGGCCGCCACGTGTCGTCCGGTCCCGGCACAAACACCGTCACCGTCTGCTCGTAGTTGCGCAGCGGGGTGCGGACCGTGACCTGCGTGAGCGACACCGCGTTGGTGCGTTCGATCTCGCACACCACCGCCAGTCCGCCGTCCGGGAGCTGCTCAAGGCTTTTGATCTTGGCCTCGCGCTCCGCGTGCCGCTCTTCAAAAAGATAATCGCGCTCCGCCTGGATCACACGCGGCACCTCGCGCTCCGCGCTGTCGACCACGCGCACGTCGTCCCATTCCGGCAGGCTGTTGGCGAACACGTGGTCGTCGAACGGGACCGCCGCCACGGCCGTCGTCTCGGCGCGGCCGAGAATCTCGCGCGACACCCGCCATTCGCCCGCGTTGACCGTCCCCGCGGCCAGCAAAACGATGACGCACAGGTTTTTCGGCTTCATGGTTTTATTCCCTCCGTTGTTCGCCGGCCCCCGGCTCAAACAAACTCCGGTACTTCAGATACACGAACGAGCCCAGCACCAGCAGCACGCCGACCGAGATGAAGGCAATGATGCGGTAGAGCGTTCCGAGTCCGTCGAGATCCGACGCCAGCAGCTTCGCCACCGCCAGCGCGAAAAGCCCCAGCCCGCACCAGCGCAGCCACTTGCCGCGCGCGCGGATTCCGGCGAAGAGCAGCGCGAACGCGAAGAGCGTCCAGACCAGCGTCACCGCACCCTCGCGGAACCCCGGCGCATAGACGCGGGCGATCACGCCGGACTCGAGCGTGAGATACAGCCACACCTGAACAAGAACCAGGGCCAACACTTTCGCGGCCTGCCGATGCTCCCGCGCGATCCGCCACGCCGCCGTCAGCGTCACAGGCAACACGCCGTATGTGAGCAGCCGCAATCCCGCCGCTTTCCAGAACGCCGCCCCTTTCAGCGCCCACGGATGCAGCCGCCCGTACATCCGCTCCAGATCCATCGCCATGCCATGCACGCAGGCCAGCGCGAACAGCACAACCGCCGCTTTGCCCAAAAAAGTCTGGCCGGTCCGGTGCGACAGCCAGAACATCGCAAGCGCCTGCAGGCACCACGCCGCCGTCAGCCACTCGCCCGTCAGCATCAGCATCGGGCTCATCGCGAGGAACACCGCCGCCAGCCCGACGAAGAGGCTCATCACCGCCTTATCCATCAAGTCGCGCTTCAGGCTCGCGTAGACCAGCGCCACATAGACGGCCGAGACCGCGAGCGAAACCAGCCCGGTCCCTTCTTTCCCGAACGCGGGCTTGAAGAGCAGAAACGCCCACGCCCAATAGATGCCGGCGTTCAAGAAGATGGCCGTCCATTCGAACACGCCGGTCTTGATCCGTTTCCGGAGGTGGATCACGATCACCGAGAAGAGATAAAGCAGGTGCACCGCCGAAAGAAAAACCAGATCCTTCAGCAGTTCCGCGGCAAGGTGGTGCCGTCCGCAATACAGGAAGGCCAGGCCGTAAGAAGCGAGCATGCCCAGAACGTTCAGCAGCGGCCAGCGCCGCGCCAGCGAAATGCCGAGCACGCCGGCGCCCAACAGCAGCACGTAGGCGTAAAAGAAATAGGCGTTGCCGCCCGAGCTGCCGATCATGACCGGCGTCGCATATCCGCCGACCACGCCCAGCAGCGCGATCAGAAGGGATTGATAGTAGACCGACAAAACGCCCGCCGCCGCGGTCACGCAGACCATCATCGCGAACGCGGCGCCGTTCGGCATCAGGTGATACATGCCCGACGCCGCGTAAAACGCGAAGTAGAGCATCACGAAGCCCGCCCCCGCCAGGCCTTGCCCCAGGAGATGATATTTTTTGAAGAGCAGCCGCACCCCCAAGACGATCAGGCCGATGCCGGCCGCCAGGCTCAGCGCCACGCGCCCGAGCGGCCCCATCAGCCCCTTCTCGATCGAATACTTCAGGAAGAATGCGACGCCCGCCAGCACCACCACGATGCCGACGCGCAGCAGCCAGTTGGTCGCCGCCGCGTATTCCCACGATTCGCCCGGCTTGCGGAATTCCTCGCCGATAATGAGCCAGTTCCACGCCCTGGCCACCGCCCGTTCGAAGGCCGTCGGCTCCACCGGTTTTGGCGGCAAAGGCGGCGCGGACGGTTGAACCGGCGTCACCGGTTCGCGCTTCGCCCCTTCCGTTTTTTGCGTTTGGACGTCCGGAGGCGGCCGGTCCTGCGCCGGCGGCTTCGGAGCCTCGGGGTTTCTCGCCAGCATCCGCTCCAGATTCAGCAGGCGCCGCTGCACATCCTCCACGCCTCGGCAGACGCCGGAGAGACGGACAAGAAGAATGACCGGGATGACCAGGACCACGCCGATCACGCCCAGCGCGACCAAAACACCAAACAACTCATGCATGTCGTCCTCCGTCCAAGGGCTTTAAAAACAGATTCCCGTATTCCTTCGGCGTTCACCCGATACACGATTGAAGGCTCACCTTTCGGATTAAAATACAGACATCCCGCCCGCATGACAATGCCTTATTTCTGCAGGGGAAGGGGGTACCTCTTGCCGCCGGATACTGAAAAATGGGAGCAGACAGAGTTTTCAGGCTACATTATAATAGAAGCTTTACAAGGTTTTTGCTTATGAACAAAAAAACACTTCTTTTCGTTGCACCCGTTTGTCTCGCGGTTCTCGCGTTTGTGATCTGGAAAGCGTTTCCCCGCCCGGCAGCCCCCGCCGAAACCGCCCGCGGCGATGTCGGAAAAAACCTGCAGGCCCGCGTGGCCGCCCTCCCGAAGCCCGCGCTGACGAATCTGCCCCGGCTGGCGCCCGCCGCCCCACGCGTCGGCACCACCTCCGCGCCTGCGGCGAAGCCCGCAACCCTTTCCGAAGAAAGGCTGGCGCCGTTGCGGCGCGCCTTTGTGCCGGTGCGCTTCACGGAAGATCCCGCGTTCCCGCGCGGGCGCCAGACCTTGCTTTCGAACCGCCTGCTCGTCAGCCCCGAGAAACGCACGTTCCCGCAAACCGCCTCCGGCGCGCAGTCCCCCACCGCACGCAATACCACCCCCTTCATCGTCCAGTTCAACACCGCCGTCACCGACGCGTCGCGCACGCTGCTGGCAGACGCCGGGGCGATCGTCCGCGGCTTCTTCCCCAACAACGCCCTCCTTGCGGAACTCACGCCGTCCGCCCTCGCTTCGCTGAACAGCCAGGCGTCGGTGCAGGCCGCCGCGGAGTACCTGCCGGACGACAAGCTCCAGCCCTTCCTCGCTTCGCTCGTCGCCTCGCAGCCTCCTGAAACCCGCGTCCGCATGACCCTTCAGACCCTCGCCCCGGAAGACGCCAAGCCCGTGTCCGCCGCCGTCGGCGCCGCAGGCGGAGAGGTCGAGGGGGTCAACGCCGGCACGCGCTGGGGCACCGTCCAGGCGGTGATGCCGCTCAGCGCCGTCAAAACGCTCGTTTCCCGCGGCGATGTGCAGTGGATCGAGGAGCGGCCGCTCGTCCAGAAGCGCAACGACAGCGCCGCCCTCCCGTTCCACCTGAACACCACCAACGCCTGGGCCACCTGGGGGCTCACCGGCAAAGGCCAGATTGTCGGACACGCCGACACCGGTCTGGACACCGGCGTCTTGGCCACGATGCATCCCGATTTCCAAGGCCGCATCCGCGCCCTCATCGCCCGCGGACGCGCCGGCGACGCCTCCGACCCTCACGGACACGGCACGCACACGGCCGGCTCGATCTTGGGCAGCGGCGCGGCGAGCAGCGGCCAGTACCGCGGCATGGCCTACGAGGCGAAGCTCGTCCACCAGTCGGTGGGCGACGCCTACGGCAACCTGGTGGGACTCGGCAGCGATCTTTACTCGCTGTTCGCCGAAAGTTACAGCAATGGGGCCTGCATCCACTCCGACAGCTGGGGCTCCTCCACCTATGGCACCTATGACAACGACTGCCGCTCGACCGATCTCTTCGCCTGGGACCATCCGGACCACCTGGCGGTCTTCGCCGCCGGCAACGACGGGCGCGACAGCGACCTGAACGGCGTGGTGGATACCGGTGCGGTCGGTTCCCCCGCCACCGCGAAGAACGTGCTGTGTGTCGGCGCGACGGAGAACGACCGCGCCCCCGGTTCAGGCGGATACTCATCGAAACTCTGGTACGCGTTTCGCGACAACTTCTCCCCTTACACAAGATGGTACCCTGTTGCGCCCCTCAGCAACGATTATGTGTCTTTCAGCGCCACCCCCTCCCCCTACCGTCAGGGCATGGCCGCTTTCTCCAGCCGCGGCCCCACCGAAGACAACCGCATCAAGCCCGACGTGGTGGCCCCCGGCACCGACGTGATCTCCACCCAATCTTCCGTCGGCGGTGCCGTCTGGGCCAGCCTCTCCTCGAACAGCCGCTACTGTTTCGGCGGCGGCACCAGCATGGCGACGCCCCTGGCCGCCGGCACCGCCGCCCTGCTGCGGCAGTACGCCATCGAACGCGGCGGCGTGACTAATCCCACCGCCGCCCTGCTGAAAGCCATGCTGGTGGGCGGCGCCCGCTCCCTCGCCCCCGGCCAGTACGGCACAAACGCCACCCAGGAGATCCCGTCCGCGTCGCCCAACAATGTCGAGGGCTGGGGCCAGCCCGACATCGCCGCGACCGTCCATCCTTCCGGAAGCATGGTGCGGCTTTTCGACCGCATCGGCCCCGCCGCGGGGATGACCAATATCATCGACGTCACCGTAACAACCGGCAACACGCCCCTCGACATCGCCCTGTGCTGGATCGACTATCCCGCCACGGCGGGCGCGGGCGTCACCTGCGTGAACGATCTCGACCTGCTCGTGATCGCGCCCGACGGCACGCCGCTCTACCCGAACGGAGGCCTTTCCCGCGATGCCGCGAACACGGTTGAGACCGTCCGCCTGACGTCCGCCCAAGCCGGCCTCTACCGCGTCTGCGTCATCGGCGCCGCGGTGCCTTACTCCGGCGGCGCCGCCGCCCTGTATGTGCGCGGCTCCGTCGACGCTTCTCCCGTCATTGTCCACGCTCCGCTGGCGGCCCAGATCGCCGGGTTCACCCCTTACCCGGTCTCTTTCCAGGTGCAATCGCTCGCGCCGTTCACCCAAGGCGAAGCCCGCCTGTTCTGGACCACGGGTACCTCGTCCGCCCCCACCGGCGTATGGCAGAGCGCGGCGGCCGCCTGGATCACCAACGCCGCCTATCAGACCGAAATCCCCAACCAGATCCCCGCCACCCATGTGTATTATTACCTGCAAATCGACGACGGCGCGCAAAGCGTCCGCCTGCCCCAAGCCGCGCCAGACGCCGTCTTTTCGTTCTACGTCGACGTGGCCGTGGCGCTGGTGATCGAAGGATCGCCCGCCCGCTTCGGCACCGTCACGCCCCCGTACGGCACCAATACCCAGATCACGGGTGTCCCCTTCGGCGTCTCCGCCCCGTCGGTCGTGCCCATCAGTACCGGCCTCCGCCGCGTCTGCGCGGGCTGGAACGGCTCCGGCGACGTGCCGACGCAGGGCACGACCAACGACGCCACCCTCGTCATCGGCCAGCCCAGCACGCTCACGTGGGTCTGGAACGCCGAATGCGCCCTGACCAGCCGTTACCGTCTCGCCAACACCGGGCAGCTCTTCGGCGAATCCGTCTCGTGGCATCCGCAGAACCTTCCCGCGTCCACGGAGACCGCGCTGGAACTCGGTTTCGTGGGTTCGACCCCTTACGCGTTCTGCGGCTGGTACATCGATGGCGCGCGCTGGCCCGACGCCACCTCGGCGGCACCCAACCCCGCCACGGGCATCCCCATGACCTCCCCCCGTTTGGCCCAAGGCGATTACCTCCCCTTCTGGCAAGATACGGATGGAAACACCTTAAGTGACTGGTGGGAAACACGTTACTTCGGTTCTGCCACGAACGAAAACGTCCAGACAAGCGACGATCCCGACAACGATAACTGGACCAACCTCGCCGAATTCCTCGATAATACGGATCCCAAGAACGCGGACAGCGTCCCCACTCCGCCCGCGATCGCCGTCTCTCCGCTCGCCGCCTTCCAGACCGCCCGTTGTCCGTGGATCGTCACCGCCACCGTCACCGACAACATGACCGTCGAACAGGTTTTCTTGTTCTGGCGCGAAAACGGCGATACGACGTGGCAGAGCACCGCGATGGCCTGGGTCGAAGGCGACACGTACCAGGCGGAACTCGATCCGCCCACCCACGGCGCGAAACGGGTGGACTACTTCGTCGCGGCCTATGACTTGATCGGGTACTATTTCCCCGACTACGGTTCCGTCAGCCCGACCTACAGCGTCATCGGCGACTATGCGACCCCGTGGCTGCACGTGACGCCGCAAACGTTCGACGCCTTTGAACTGACCGTCGAGACCACAAATATCGCGCTGACCGTCGCCAATCTCGCCGGGCCGGACCTCGTCTGGACCGCCCGCGTCGCCACGGCATCCGCGCCTTTCGCGGCCACCAACGCGGCCTGGTCCCACGGCGGCCTGAATGACGTCTGGTGCGTGACGACGAACCGCACCTGGAACGGCGACGCGGTCTGGTATTGCGGCAGCGCGACTTCGCGCACCTATCCCGACGGCTGCCACGCCCGGCTCGACACGCCGCCCTTCACCGTCGGCGAAGGCGGCGGACTGCTCTTCCGGCAGTGGATCAAAACCGAGTACGACTCCGGTGCGCATTACTGGGACGGCGCCGTGATCCGCGTCTCCAGCGACGGCGGCGCGACGTTCACGCTGATCGAGCCGACCCACGGGTATCCCGCCCTGATCACCGATAATCCCGACTCGCCTTTCGCGGCCGAGCAGCCCTGCCTCGCGGGTGACGGCGGGGGCTGGGAAACCCTCCTGCTCGACCTCGCCGGCTATGCCGGACAAAACGTGATCGTGCGCTTCGAATTCGGCTCCGACCTGTATATCTCCGATGAGGGATGGTATGTCGCCAACGTCACGCCGTTTTCCTACGACGCTCCCCTGCCCGCCTGGCTGATCGCCCAAGGCCCTTGGGGCGGAACCCTGCCCGACACCTGGACCGCCCCCGTCGGCGCGGTGATTGACCCGTCAGCCCTCGCTTTCGACGAGGAAGCCGTGGCCTGCATCCGGTTCGACAGCAACGACACCTCGGCCAGCACCGTGATCCCGCTCACCGTGCGCCGCGGTCACCGCCTCTTTATCACCGCCAACGGCCCGGGAAGCGCCTCCGCAGACCGGACCTTCCTCTTCCGGAATATGCGCGCCACCGTGACGATGCAAGCCGAACAAGGCACCTATCTGTACTGCGTCACCGTCAACGGAACCCCCCAACCCGGCATCTACGACTACACGACCATCCGCAAAACGCTGGTTTTCAACAACCTGTCCGCGGATCAGCACGTGGTTGCGTGGTTTGCCTCGCGCGTGTGGCAGTTAACCGTGGCCTCGCTCTATAGCGCCTCGACGCCGGCCGTCGGAACCTACTCGTTCACCAACAAAACGGCGATCAGCGCCTCGGTGATCTCACCGGTTCCGATCGGCAGCAGCATCCGCCGCGAATGCCGAGGCTGGACGCTCACCGGACACGCCCCCTCGTCCGGTTCGACCGCGCAGCTCACGTTCGCGCTCACGAACGACGCCACGCTCACCTGGAACTGGGGGGTCAGTCACCTCCTGACGGCCCGCGCCGATTCAAACGGAACCGTAGCCCCCACGGGCGGATGGTACAGCGCCGGCGAAGCTGTTGTCATAACCGCTTATCCTTCATTGTATTATCATCTTAACGCGTGGATCGGAGACATCCTTTTCGCCGGATTCGACGGCAACCGGATCACGCTTGTAATGGATGAGCCCCGCACCGTCACGGCAACGTTCGCCCCCAACCTGACCACCGCACGCGGCGTGCCCGAATATTGGCTCGCCGCCCACGGCTGGACCGGTGATTTTGAAAACGCCGCGGAAAACGATACCGACCACGACGGCATGGCGACGTGGGCAGAATGGCGCGCCGACACCGATCCGACCAACGCCCAGTCCCTGCTCGCGCTCTCTTCGCTGCGGCAGGCGCCCACCAACGGGGTCTCGCTCGCCTGGGTCGGCGGTGTCTTGCGGACTCAGCAGGTGCAGCGCGCGGACTCGCCTGCGGGCCCCTGGATCTCCGTCCTCACGAACCTGCCCCCCACCGCGGTCAGCAACGCCATCGCCCTTCCCGCGAACGGATCGACGGGGTTCTACCGCATCCACATCGAGTGAGCCCCGGCCGGCGCTTGCCCCCGAGGCTCTGGACTTCTTCGATAAACGCTCCGCGCATGTGATGAGCGGTGCGGTGGCGCCATGTCCCGAACGGAAGGGCCTTGAATCCGACGCCCGAACCCCCAGCGCAGCGCCCCACACGGACGGCATCCGTCCTGTCCCCTACCGTCAGCACGCCCCGCCCTCTGCGCCAAAACCGCCCGCTCGCAGCCCTCGTTTCGTCGCATAACTTCTTTCTTTAATAACGGCAGGGCCTACTTCATTGTGTCGAGAGAATCAACTAGACGTGAGGCCATACTCGGGGGTACGCACACGGCTCTGTTTTCGGATCAAACCAAAGAGAGGATAACTGTTGCGACTGCGGGGATTTGCCATGATTTTCCCTTTGTGCGCAAACCGGCAATGACCGTATGACCTAATACCACGCGCCCTATAGATGACCGCGTTTGATGATCAGCGAGAGCACCGCGATGTCCGCCGGATTCACGCCCGGAATCCGCGCGGCCTGTCCAAGACTTTCCGGCATGACGCGCAACAGTTTTTCGCGGCTCTCGAATCGCAGTGAAGAAATTCGACGGTAATCCATCCATACGGGGATAAGGACTGACTCCTCCCCTTTCGCGCGCTGCGCGGACTTCTCCTCTTGCGCGATATAGCCCTGATATTTGACGCGGATTTCGATCTGTTGGAGCACCTCCGCCGGGAGATCCATCCGCTTATTCGGCAGCTCGTCATAGCGCCCTTCCGGCCGCGCCAACCGGGTGATCAACGGCACGCCGTTCTCGCGCGTCTGAGCGAGCCGGTCCAGTTCGCCGGAGATGAGCCCCTCATACGTTCTCGTTTGATCCCGGCACCGCTCGTCACAGACGCCCAGCATGTCGGACTGGAGGAGCAACCGGTAACGCGCGTTGTCCTGCCGCAGGATCAACCGCCGTTCAGCGCGCGATGTGAACATGCGGTAAGGCTCATTCGTTCCCTTCGTGACCAGATCGTCGATCAGTACGCCGATATAGGCATCTTGTCGGCTCAGCACGAGCGGCGCGCGCCCCTGAACCCGCAGCGCCGCGTTGGCACCGGCCATGAACCCCTGTGCCGCCGCCTCTTCATACCCCGTGGTGCCGTTCACCTGGCCCGCGAAATAGAGGCCAGCCACGCGCCGGCTTTCCAGCGTATGCCGCAATTCCCGCGCATCGATGCTGTCGTATTCAATGGCATAGGCAAAAGCGATGAACTCGGCGCGCTCCAATCCGGGAACGCTGCGCACCATGTCGAGCTGGACGTCGCGCGGCAGGCTGTTCGAGAGCCCGTTCGGATAAATCATGTCCGTGTCGCGCCCCTCGGGTTCCAGAAACACGTGGTGCCGGTCCGCCTCGGCGAACTTGACCACCTTGTCTTCAATGGACGGGCAATACCGCACGCCTGTCCCCGTGATCGATCCGCCGTATAAGGCGCTATTGCCGAGGTTGTCGCGGATGATTTGATGCGTTTGCGCGGTCGTGTGCGTCAGCCAGCAGGGTATCTGGTCGCTTCCAGGTGCCCAAGGTCCGCCGATCACGGTGTTCCACGTGGAACAATTCTTCTTTGTTTGTTCCTCTCCGGCACCGCCGCCATCACGGTCAACCGTGCGGACGGGCTCCTCTTCCGGCTTTTCCGCCCCACAATGTTCCACGTGGAACATCCGGGTGCGCATCGCGAAGAATGGCGGAGGTTCTTCGCCGGGCTGGACGACCGTCTGGTTCCAGTCGATGCTGTTGGCGCGCAACCTAGGCGGAGTCCCCGTCTTGAGCCGAATGAGGTCGAAACCGGCCTCCCGCAGCGACCTGGACAGCGCATCGGCCGCCGGACGGCCGTCGCCGCCCCCCGGGACCGCTTCTTTCCCGATGTGGATCCGTCCCGTCAACGCCGTTCCGGTCGTCAGGACCACGGCATGTGCCGCGATGCGCCCATGGGCAGCCGTTTCGACGCCCTCAACGCCGCTGGGACCCGTCAGGATTCCGATCACCTCGTCTTGTAACGTCGCCAGGCCCGACGTGGATTCGACGACCCGCCGCATGCGCAATGCGTATTGTCGCTTGTCGCACTGGGCGCGCGTGGCCTGTACGGCCGGCCCTCGGCTGGCATTCAGTGTTTTGAACTGGATGCCGCAGAGATCCGTATTGAACGCCATCTCGCCGCCGAGCGCATCTAATTCGTAAACCAGATGCGACTTGGCCAAGCCGCCGACCGAAGGGTTACACGGCATCTTGCCGATGGCGTCCGCTTGTCCGGTTATGAGCAGCGTCTCGCAGCCCAAGCGCGCCGACACGAGCGCAGCTTCGGCGCCGGCATGGCCGCCACCGACCACCAGCACGTCCCAAGGCCTCGTTCGTCCGATAAATCGAGTAGGGGAGTCATTCATAAGTGACAAGTATAGCAGAGTGTGGATGGATGAAAAGGCGCTTCAAATCTTCGGGGCCCGCCCGCGATGCATAAAGAATAGGTCTTCCCCGCTCCGATAGCCGCCGCCCCGGTTCTCCATACGCGCACCACAATTCCTCGCGTTGCGGTCCTCCGACGCAGGGATAGCCCCGTGATCCGGTTTGGCTGTCGTGGCTCCGAAAACACACGGCCTTCCGATCAATGATGATGCTCGATCGCCTCGGGCGCGTTCTTGCACAAGGCGCCTGAAGGATCTTCTTTTTTTTGGCGGACAGCTACGCGGTCCGAGATGACGTTTAGATCATGTGCCCAGGCCATCTTTCGCGGTCCAGATTCCTCATTAAAGGAGAGGCTAAGGGTGCGCGCCATGAAAACTATTCACAAGCAGGATTTTGTTTAATCGATACATATTTATCGTATAATCACCCCTTTATTTAAGTCTTAAACTATTTATCATCAATAACTTAGATATTTGTTGGCGTTGTGTTAAACAGGGGTTCAAGAAAAAACCATAAACACTTATCAACGAGTTATGAACAGGCCGGTTCCGGCCGGAAATCAAGCAAAAACGCCACAAAAAAAGGGTGTCCGTTTCCGGACACCCGTCTTCACCCGATCAAACCTTCGTGTTACAACCGCAAATCGGACGGCGGAGGCGCATCCTTCGCGGGCTCGATCACCTCGGGCGCACTTCCAAAGAGCGTCTCGTAGCAGCATGCCATCATGCAATACCCCAGCGGCAGCGTGAACACCAGTCCCACCAGGCAGGCGACCGCTCCCAGACTCGAGATGATACCGGCGATGATGCCGAAAACCAGCGGCAGCGTAAACTCCCCGGTTTTCAAATACTCAAAGATTTGTTTCAGCGCATCGATCGCCGAAAGTTTCTGGTAGGTCACAAAGACCAGGCCCCACATCAGCACCGCACTGACCACCACGCCGGCCAACTGCCCGATCACCGGAATCATCGCCAGCAGAAACGTCACCGCCATGCAAAGGACCACCAGGATGAGCGACTGCACGAAGTAATCGAGCCCCTTGAACACGTCGCCGGGCTGCGGTTTGACCGGATCGTTCTGGATCAGCCGCCGCACCACCAGCAACATGCCGGCCATCAACGGCCCGCCCAAGAGCCCGCACGTGATGATCGAGACCACCGTCGCGATCACCCCCGCGACAATCAACAGCCCCATGTTCGGCTGGAAGAGCCTCCACCCCTTGCCAAGTTCGGCACCGATATCAATCCTCGTCAACGGCATAATCCCACTCCCTTTCCGTGCATGTGGCACATGATCACCCCAACGGCAACCCAGAAATACGATATGAATACGTTACCCTTTTTTAAAATATAACGCCACTAGTTAGTTTCAGAAAGTGGAGCGGCGGCGGAGAAACGCAGGCGGGCAACACGCGGCGTTCGTGTTTCCATCACTTGCCCACGCAGAACCTGCTGAAGATCATGTCCAGCAGGTCATCCGTATAGACGCGGCCCACAATCCGCCCCAAAGCCTCAGCCGCGTCGCGCAAATGGCGCGCCGCCAGAACGAGTCCCTTCGGCCCCGACGTCAGCTCCGTACACGCCGCTCGCCCTTGGGCCGCCGACTCCTGTAATTCCGTCACGTGACGCAACGCGACAACCGGCTGGCCCTGAGCTTCCATGTCCACGCCCAACAAACGGGCCATGGCCGCTTTCAGCTCGACCAGCCCCGCCCCGGTCTTCACGGACAGCTTGACCAGCGTCCGCTCTCCGGGCAAGGGCAAAAGCGCGGCTTCCGGCAGATCGCACTTCGTGACGCCGATCAACGTGCGGCGCGCCGGCAGCCGGTCCAATTCGCGTCGCAAAGCGTCATCGGCCGCCACCGATCCGTCAACCAAATGGACGTTGAGATCGGCCTGCAGCATCAGGTCGCGCGCGCGATCGATGCCCTCCCGCTCCACCGCATCGCCGGTCTCGCGCAGCCCCGCCGTATCCGCCAGGCGGACCGGCACGCCGTTCAGCGCATAGCCTTCCTCGATGACATCGCGCGTCGTTCCGGGCGCCGCATTCACAATGGCCCGGTCGCGGCCCAGCAGCGCATTGAGGAGCGAGGACTTGCCCGCATTCGGCCGTCCGCTAATGACCACCAGCGCGCCGTCGCGCAAGAGATGGCCTTCATTCCACGTCGCCGCCAGCCGCTCCAATTCCAAAACCGCGCGTTCAACGCGTCCAGCCGTCAGCGAAAGAAACGTGTCGGGAAGCTCGCCCTCGTCGAAGTCCAACAGGTGTTCGACATCGGCGCAGACCGCCAGCACCCGTTCATACAGCGCCCCGATCCGTTGCCCCAAAGCCCCGTCGAGCTGAGCTCGCGCCACATGGGCGGCACGGTCGGTTCTCGACTGGATGAAATCGCAGACCGCCTCCGCCTGCGTCAGATCGAGACGGCCGTTCAGAAACGCCCTTTTGGTAAACTCGCCCGGTCCGGCCAGCCGCGCGCCGGCCGCCAAAACCGCTTCCAGCAGCCGCCGCGACGGCACGCTTCCGCCGTGCCCCTGGATCTCGAGCGTATCCTCGCCGGTGAAACTGTGCGGGGCGCGATACACCAGAATCACCGCATCATCGATCCGCTCCTGCGAGGCGGGATGAACGATGACCGCGTGAAAAAAAGTCCCCGCCTCGCGCTGCGACGGCTTCAGCCTGGCCGCCGGCACGAGCCGATCGCCGACGTCGAATGCCCCCTGGCCGGAGATCCGCACCACGCAGACGCCCGCTGCACCAGCAGCCGTCGCAATCGCAGCGATCGGCGGATCTGTCCGATCAGGCAACATGGAGAAGCACCTTCGGGTTACAGCCCGGCAAAAGGGTTCGCAGAAAAACCGCTGCGGGGCGGCTGACGGGGCGGCTGGCCGCCGCCGCGCGGGAAAGATGACGGACGGTTCGGCGAACCGTCCCTGCCCGCGGGGCCGCCTTGGCGCGGCGCGGACGGGCGCGGGCCCGACGACTGCGATTTGGCGCTCAAGGCGATGCGGCGACGCGCTTTGTCGACGCTCAGCACGCGGACCTTGAGCTTGTCGCCCGTCTTGACCGCTTCCGCCGGATCGCGGATGAACCGGTCGGACAATTCCGAAACGTGCACGAGGCCGTCCTGATGCACGCCGATATCCACGAACGCGCCGAAAGCCGTGACATTCGTCACGATGCCCTCCAGCACCATCCCCTCTTTCACGTGCTCGAACTCGGTCACGTCATCGCGGAATGCGGGCTTCTCGAAAGTCGCGCGCGGGTCGCGCCCCGGCTTCTTCAGTTCCGCGATGATGTCGCGCAGCGTTGGCTCGCCGACCGTTTCGGACACGTACTTCGCCAAAGGGATTTTATCGATCAAGGCCACATTGCCGATCAGCTCGGCCAGCGAAACGCCGAGCTCCGTCGCCATCTGCTCCACCAGCGCATACCGCTCGGGATGCACGGCGGAGGCGTCCAGCGGATGCAGCCCGCCCCGAATGCGCAGAAAGCCTGCGGCCTGTTCGAACGTCTTCGGCCCCAGTCCGGGAACCTTGCTCAATTGCTTGCGGCTCGTGAACGCGCCGTTCTCATTGCGATACGACACGATCTTTTTCGCCATGGTGCCGCCGATGCCAGACACGCGGGTGAGCAGGGGAGCGCTCGCCGTATTCAGCTCCACACCCACGTGGTTCACGCAACTCACGACGACCTCGTCAAGTTTGTCCACCAACAGTGGCTGGTGCACGTCGTGCTGGTACTGGCCCACGCCGATGGCCTTGGGGTCGATCTTCACCAACTCGGCCAGGGGATCCTGCAAGCGCCGCCCGATGGAGATCGCGCCGCGGATGGTCAGATCCAACTCCGGAAATTCATCGCGGGCCACCTCGGATGCGCTGTAAACCGAGGCGCCGGCTTCATTCACCGAGATCACGAGCACGTCTTTGACGTTCGCCTCTTTCAGGACGCCGCGCACAAAGGCTTCGGTTTCGCGGCCTCCGGTGCCGTTGCCGACGGCGATCGCATAGGGGCGGTATTTGGAAACCATCTTGCAGATATCGACCTTCGCCTCGATCTCTTTGCGATCGCCCTGGGTGGGATACACCGTGCAGGTCTCCAGAAACTTGCCCGTGGCGTCCAGCGCCACGCATTTGCAGCCCGTGCGCAAACCGGGATCAATGCCGATGATCTTCTGCTCGCCCAGCGGGGCCTGCAGCAGCAAATTGCGGAGATTTTCCGCAAAGATTTCGACCGCCGCCCGGTCTGACTTCATCTTCATCTCAACCGTCACATCGATTTCCACGCTCGGCGCAATCAGCCGCTTATAACCGTCTTCAATCGCCGCTTTCAAGTGAGGCGCGTAGGACGAGGTCACGTTGAGCTTGTAGATCTCCTCGATGCGCCGCAAGCGAGGCTCCGCCTCGCACATCAGACGGACGCGCAGGACGCCTTCCGCCTGTCCGCGTCGGATCGCCAGAAACCGGTGGGAAGGAATGGCGGAAACCTTCTCCTGAAAATCGTAGTACTGCTCAAACTTGGTCGGCTCGGCCGGCTTGGGATCGACCACCTCCGAGACCACGACGCCGTCCGCGGCAAACGCTTGGCGCACCAGTCCGCGCACGTCCGCATTTTCGGAAATCATTTCCGCCACGATGTCGCGCCCGCCAGCCAGCGCGGCGGCGGTGTCGGCCACGCCTTTTTCTTCACTCACAAAAGCGGCGGCATCGCTGTCAGGTTGGGAACCGACACCCTGCGCGAGGATCAGCGCGGCCAGCGGTTCCAACCCTTTTTCCCGCGCGATCATCGCCCGCGTGCGGCGTTTCGGCTTATAGGGCAGATACAAGTCTTCCAGCACGGTCTTGCTTGTGCATTCCCCGATCTTCCGCTTCAGTTCATCGGTCAGTTTGCCCTGTTCCTCAATCGATTTCAGAATCGTCGCCCGGCGTTCTTCTAACTCCGTATAGTAATTCAGGCGCTCCTGAATTTTAGAAATTTGAACTTCGTCGAGATTGCCGTGCACCTCTTTGCGATAGCGCGCGATGAAAGGAATTGTATTTCCTTCTGCCAGCAATTTGGCTACTGACATGATTTGGCGCGGGGTTATCGACAACTCTTCGACCAGCCGGGGCAACGCTTCGAGGCCCGCATCCTGTGTATCCGTTTCCGCCATGGTGTGAAAATCCTGTTATCCGTTCAACCTTGCACGTAAAACAAAAAACCCGAAAAACCGCTGTACTTGGTTTTTTCGGGTTTCTAAATTGGTTGCCTCATTAGGATTCGAACCTAAACAAGCAGATCCAGAGTCTGCTGTGCTACCGTTACACCATGAGGCAATGATCGTCTTCTCTCAAAATCGGAACGACATGATATCGAAACCCGTGCCACTAGCGCAACACTGATTTCGTTCTTTTTTCAGCTGATCCGCAGCGGCATCAGCACATACAGAAAAGGAACGTTGCATTTCAGCAGCGCGGGGCTGTGCCCGTCATTCATTTCCAGAAAAACCTCATCGTCGGCGATGTTCTTCAGCGGATCCATGACATACTCGGGATTGAAAATGATGGAAATTTCTTTGCCTGCGTATTTGACCGGCACCGTATCGCGCCCTTCGCCTACCTCAGGCGTGTTGGTGCTGATCGTCAGCTGGTTGGCCGAAAACGTCAGGCGCGTCGCATTCGACTTGTCCGTCGTCACCACCGACACACGTCGGAGGGCCGAGAGCAGCTGTTCGCGCTCGATCACGACCCGCTCCTCACAGACGCCGGGAATCACCTGCCGGTAATTGGGATACACACCGTCGATCAGCTTACTGCTCAGCATGGTCGTTCCCAATTCGAAAACAACCTGATTTTTCTGCAGGTAAATCTTGAGATCGCCTTCGCTCCCCAAAATTCTCATGAGTTCGCTGACCGCCTTCGTGGGAAGAATCATTTCCGCCTCGGCCTCTGGAGGAAACTCAATCTCATGCTCCACCAACGCGAGCCGGCGCCCGTCCGTTGCCACCATCGTCAGCTTGTTCTCTTTGAACGCCATCAGAACACCGTTCAGAACGCGCCGCGTCTCGTCTTGCGAGACCGCATAGCACGTCTTGCGCAGCATTTCCCAGAACGCGCCCTGATCGATCCTGTAACAGTATTTGCCCTCGGTTGCCGGCACCGGCGGAAAATCGCGCGTGGGCATGCCGATGATTTTAAAATAGGACGATCCGCTCTGAACGCTGGCCACGTCCTCATCATTCACTTCAACCAGAATTTTTCCTTCGTCCAATTCCCGGATGATGCTCGCCAATCTGCGGATCGGCAACGTGGTGCTTCCCGGCTGCTCGACTTCACATTCAACAAAACACCGCTCGGAGATATCGAGGTCCGTCGTGGTAATGCACAACTGGTTGCCTTCGGCATGGATCAGCGCGTTCTGCAGGATTTGCAACGCCCCTTTTGCGGTCACCACGTTTTGAACCGTCTGCAACCCATCAAGAAACTTTGAACGGACGATGGAAAACTTCATTTCCGCAACTCCTCTGTGGTTGTTTCGTCGACTCTTGCCTTTTCCGAATAAAGCGAAGAGTTTAGACTATTAAAGGTACTAAAGTAAAGAATGATTAGTCGTAATAATAGAGGGTTCAGGATCTGTTAATAACGATGTAATACGTTGAATTGTAGGTGAATATGACATTTTTAAAAGACCTAACAAGCTGTTGATAAGAAGACGGTAAGAGAGGACAAAAAGAAGGTCCCAAATGGGACGTGTTGATAACCGGTATGAAACAGAGAGGTCATAAACGGCGTGTCAAAAGGTTTTGAACAGGTTGTTGAAACGATTAGAGCTGGAAGGACTGCGGATCACGGCCCAGTTTCCGGGTAATTTCGCGAATGGCTTTTCTGAGATCGTCTTCGACTTGAATGCGGTCTTGAATCGTCTTACAGGCGTGAACGACGGTGGCATGGGTTTTACCGAAAGAATTTGCGATTTCCGGAAGAGAAGAACGGGTCAGCTTGCGGCAAAGGAACATCGCGATTTGGCGCGGTGCGGACACGGAGCGGGGTCGGCGCTTGCTCGACATGTCCGTCAGGCGCAAATCGAAATAATCGGCCACCATCCGTTGGATGTCGTCAAACGAAAGATCTTTCTGTCGTTCGTCGTTGAGCTGATCTTTCAACAGATTGCGCAGCATATCGAGCGTCAGAGTCATCTGATTATTGAGCGAAGAGAACGAGATCGCACGCGTCAAAGCGCCCTCCAAGCTTCGGACGTTTGACTTGATGTTGTCCGCAATAAAAGTTAACAGATCATCCGGTAGACGGACTTTGGTGATGGACTGTTTGTAGCGGAGAATCGCAAGGCGCGTTTCGAAGTCCGGTGATTCGATTTCGGTGACAAGGCCCCATTCGAAACGCGACACGAGGCGCGGCTCAAGGCCGGATAGTTCGCGCGGCGGCAAATCGCTGGTCATGATAATCTGCTTGTGAGCATCATAAAGGACATTGAACGTGTGGAAAAACTCCTCCTGCAAGCTGTCTTTTCCCGCCAGGAACTGAATATCGTCAACGAGCAGCACGTCCGTGTTGCGGTATTTGTTCCGAAATTCCATCGTTGTGCGGTTTTTCAGCGACTCGATATACTCGTTGAGCAACGTTTCAGACGACACGTAGCTCACACTCATTCCCGGCGACTGCAACACGCGATGCCCGACCGCCTGCATCAGATGCGTCTTGCCGATGCCCGTCTGACCGTAGATGAAAAGAGGATTGTAAGCCCGGCCGGGCGACTGTGAAACGCCCAAAGCCGCCGCATGGGCAAAGCTGTTGGACGGGCCCGTCACAAAATTTTCAAACGTGAAATTCGGGTTGAGCGGGCTCAACGAATTTGTACCGTTTGTCTTGTGCCGGCGCTTAACGACATGCGCGGGCTTCGCATCCGGTTTCGGTTGAACCGGTGCCTCGGCAACACAATCGGTCACGGTATCCGTCGCGTTGACCACAAAATGGATATCGAGGTCTGTCGGAGCACCGGCGGACCTCAATGCGTCGACAATGTAATCGTGGTAGTTGCCTTCGAGCCAGGTCTGACAAAAATCGTTATCCACAGTCAAAATGAATTGGCTGTCTTGAATCGACCCGGGCTTGATCGTCTCAATCCACCGGACATACACATCGCCGTTCAATACACCTTTTAGGTGCGCACACGCCTTCGTCCACAATTCGGGAGCATTCATAGGACTCACAAAACAGGTAAGGAAAAAAACGGAAACAGCAAAAAATCGCTGGTATTGTTGAACCACATTTACCGGCCCCGTTCAAGGGTAAAAAATAATCAATCGGTAAACAGGTTATGAACAGGCTCGCGGGGAGATTCTAACAACCCGATAATTAAGCAGTTACGCCAACAACCACGGCGATAAAACAGGCGCAAGGATACACCGCAAAAAAAGTTGTGAACATCCCGCAGCGGAAACGGGGATTTTTAAAAACATGTAAAGGGGAAAAATGTAAAACATGCAAACTATTATTAATGAGAATGTTATAACAATTATACATGCTTTGCCGCGACCTGAAAAATTGCCATTTCAGAGCGGTTGTCCTAGAAAAAAACCGGTTATTTGAAGCGCGATCAGGATCCGATGCCGAAATCGCCTGCATTTTTGAAACAAAAGCCCGGCCGGACAACAGAAGAAGACGGAAAAATTATAAACAAGGGACAATAAATGGCAAAGCACTGCGTTTTCAACACCATAAAACCGCGTTTTCCACGACCGTGAGGAGTGACCCCGATGCCCTTTAAAACCATTTGTTTTTTGCTTACGTTAACCGTCTCGTTGGCGGTCGGTCAGCAACCGCCCGCCCGGGGTGAAATACCTCGCCATTCGAGGGCTTTGAATTACGGGAACTGGGTCGGGCGGCAGGTGCTCACAAAAGAGTTCATCGAGCAGGTGGGGATCAAACGCGAACAGGAAGAGAAGCTGAAACGGGAATTCGCCAAGCTTGAAGCCCAATCCCGCACGCTCGATGAATCCATCAATCAGGCCGCGCTCGAACAGGCCAAGGTTGCGAAGAAGGTGCTGGCGGAGCCCGGCGCGAATGTGGATGACGTCATGAAAATCATCGAGCGCATCGGCAAACTGCGCACCGAGCAGGCCAAGATTACCACGCAGGTTCTGGTGGTGATCCGCGACAATCTGACGGATGAGCAGCGCGTGAAAGCGAACGAAATTATTGCTGCCGAGGGGAAGAAGCGGATGCAGGACCGCGCCGGGCGGCGCGAACGCGAGGAGCGCAACGGACCGAAACCCCAGCGGCCAGACGTGCCGAAGGGGTGGTAAGGAACCGCGCAGCGACGATTTTTTCAACCACGCGTGTTTAACGGTTGTCTCCAACCAAAAGTACAGGGTATACTGCGTGGTTGGCGATGACTATCCTGCACATATGTTGGCGAGATCATCAACTTACCGTCTGGGGCGAGCAAGAGGCAGGTATAGATGAACTGCCGTTCGCCATATCGGGCCAAGGGGTCCAACCGTCGCCGTTTGCTGCCGGAAGCGAGAAACTGTGCAGAATCCTGAAGGATTTGGTCTGGGAAGATGCGGATTTCCGCAGCGAGCCGCTTGCGCTCGCGTTGCCCACCGTCCGGCTTCCGCAGGGCGAACAGCCGGTTCCGTCGCAGCCGTTTCTGCGCGGCGCGGCGCTGCCCGAACACCATAAGGCGCACCTCACGCTCTGGAACGTCGCCGCCGTGCGCCTTTCCTGGAGAATGGCGTTCACGCTCTTGGGGCGGGTTTCCGAGCGGCGGCTGGCGGACGAGGTTTTTGCGGCCGCCGAGCTGCTCGCGGTCGCCGATCTCTTCCATTACGTCGGCGCGCTCGTGGCGCGCGGAAAATTTCTTCCCGATCTGCGAACAGGCGCCGGGGGCGACTACGAGGCCTGGTGGCGACCGGTGATCGACGGAGCGGAGCAGGGCCGGCTCGAGGCGTTGGCGGCGCGCGTGCCGCCCGTCGCCTTCTGCGGGCCCGCGCAAGCGTTGCTCGAAGAGCTGACCGACCGCCTCGTCCGGTTCAGCGTGGTCACCACGCTTTCGCGCGCGCAGGCCGAACGCGGCAAATATTACAGCGTACATGATGCCTGGTTTTCCGCCTTGCGCGGCGAGCAGCGCACGATCCGCTGGAAAGAGCCGCACGAGCTGGAGGCCTTGCGTGAAAACGTCTGCCGGTGGCGGCGGCCGGTTGAGGGCGGGCACACAAAAGGGGTCTCGCTCCTCTTTCAGCTGGAAGAGCCGGACGGTCCCGAGATGCCCTGGTTTCTGCAGGTGCGCCTCAGCAGCGGCGCGCAAACCTACGCGTTTCCGCAGACGGTGGGGGGGGCGGCTGGCGGGCCCTGCGCGGACGAGCACGTGCTTCTTTCGCTCGGGCAGGCGGTGATGCTCTTTTCGCCGCTAACCCGTGCGGAGGCGCACGGGAACGGGTTCGGGTGCCTGCTGAACACGGAAGAGGCCCACGCGTTTCTGGCGACCTCGGCCGCGCTGCTTGAGGCCTCCGGATACGGCGTCCGGCTGCCGGCGTGGTGGCGTCAAGGCAAAACCCAAGCGGTCGCCCTGCTGGCAGACGCGTCGCCCCTGGCCGCCGTGCCGGATGCGCAACACACCTTGGACGAAAAGGTGGAGATCAACTGGACGGTCACGCTCAACGGCGAACCGCTCACGCGGCAGGAGCTGGAGCAGCTGTTGAAGGCCCAAACCCCGCTGGTCTTTTTCCGCGGGCAATGGATCCAGGTCGAGGTGCGCCAGCTTCAGGATGCGCTGCGGGTGTGGCAGCGCAAATCGGCGGACACGCTTTCGGCGATGGAGGTGGTGCGGCTGGCGCTCGGGAGTGCGGAACATGGCGGGCTGGAGGTGTCGCAGGTCCGCGGCGGAGGGTGGCTGGATCCGTTTCTCGGGCGGCTTTCCGGCGAACAGACCTTCGAGCTGTTGCCCGCTCCCGCGACGTTTTGCGGCGAGCTTCGCCCGTATCAGATGCGCGGCTTCAGCTGGCTGTCGTTCCTGCGCACGTGGGGCTTCGGGTCGTGCCTCGCGGACGACATGGGCCTCGGCAAGACGATTCAGGCGTTGGCCTTTCTTCTGCACGAAAAAGAACGCGGCGAGAAACGGCCCGTCTTGCTGGTCGGACCCATGTCGGTGCTCGGCAACTGGTTTCGCGAGGCGCAGCGCTTTGCGCCGCATTTGCGCTGCCTGATCCACCACGGTCCCCAGCGCTGGCACGGCGATTCTTTCGCGCGCGAAGCGCAAACGGTCGACGTCGTGATCACCAGCTACCATCTGCTCTATCGCGACTACACCGATCTGCGCAAGGTCGGCTGGGCCGGCATCCTCCTCGACGAGGCGCAGAACATCAAGAATCCCGACACGCATCAGGCCCAGGCGGCGCGCGCCTTGCAGGCGGAATACCGGATCGCGCTCACCGGCACGCCGATGGAGAACCATGTCGGGGACATCTGGTCCATCATGGACTTCCTGAATCCCGGCATGCTGGGCAAGCGGGCGGTGTTCCGCGAAAAATTTTTCCGCCCGATCCAGTCGGGCACCGATCCCGGTGCGCGGACGCGCCTGCGGCGCGTCACGACGCCCTTCATCCTGCGGCGCCTGAAGACCGATAAGCAGATCATCGCCGACCTGCCGGAAAAAATCGAAGGCAAGGTCTACTGCCCGCTCACGCTCGAGCAGGCGCGGCTTTACGAGGAGGTGCTCGAAGCGTTCCACCGCGACGTCGAACTCAGCGAGGGCATCGCGCGGCGTGGCCTGATTCTCGCGGTGCTGACGCGCCTCAAGCAGATCTGCAACCACCCCGCCAACTATCTCGGCCAGACGCAGGCGCTCGCCCGGCGGTCCGGCAAACTGGTGCGGCTTGAAGAGATGCTGGAGGAAACGTTCGCGCGTGGGGAGAGCGCGCTGATCTTTACCCAATATGCGGAAATGGGCGGTTTGCTCAAGCGGGACCTGTGCCAGACCTTCGGCCGCGAGATGCCGTTTCTGCACGGCGGCGTGCCGCGCAAAGAGCGCGAACGGCTGGTGCAGACATTCCAGGAATCGGCCGAGCCGCTGGCGTTTATCCTTTCGCTGAAGGCGGGCGGCACGGGCCTGAACCTGACGCGGGCGAGCCGCGTGTTCCATTACGACCGCTGGTGGAACCCCGCCGTGGAGGACCAGGCGACGGACCGCGCCTTCCGCATCGGCCAGACCCGCAACGTGATGGTCCACAAGTTCATCTGCAACGGCACGCTCGAGGACCGGATCGATGCCCTGATCGCGCACAAAACCGCGCTCGCGTCCGAAATCGTCACCCACGGCGAGGCGTTCCTGACGGAGCTCTCCAACGCCGAGCTGCACGACCTCCTGCGCCTTTCGGAAACGGCCGTGGCGGATGAGACGGAGGAAGACGCGCGATGAGCAAAAAAAAGAAATACGCGCTGCGGACGCCGCTGAACGTCAAGGGCGGCATCCGTGCCCAAAATCCGCACAGCGGCCACCTGCGCGTGTGGTGGAGCCGCCGCTGGACTGAAGTCCTCGAGAATTTCCGCCTGGGGGCGCGCTTGGGGCGGGGCCGCAATTACGCCGTCACCGGACAGGTCTTCTCGCTCGAAATCGCCCCCGGCCAAGTCGCGGCCACGGTCCAAGGGTCGAACCGGGAACCCTACGAAAGCGCGATCCGCTTCCGGACCGTGGAGGGCGAGTCCAAGGCCCGTCTGATCCAGGCCCTCCGGCAGCGGCCGATGCTGGTGGCGCGCCTGCTGGTGGCTGATCTGCCGTTCGAGGTGGAGGCTCTTTTCCGCGAGGCCGGGTGCCCGCTCTTCCCGCAGCGCGGCGAGAAGGATCTGGTCAGCCGCTGTTCCTGCCCCGACTATGTCAACCCGTGCAAGCATCTGGCGGCGGTCTACTATCTGCTCGGCGAAGCCATCACGAAGAACCCCCTGCTGCTGCTGGAGCTGCGCGGCATCAGCCGGGCGGACTTGCTCGGAGCGGCGCTGGATCCGGCCGGGCCAACGGACCTGCCGGAAGCGTCCGGACCGTCCGGCACGCCGGAGCTGTCGGGCTTCTACGGCGAGACGCGGCCGCCGTTCGACGACTTTGGCCCGGCGGTGAAATCCGTGACGCCCGCGCCGCTGATCTACCGGCTGGGACCGCTCCCGTTCTGGCGGGGCCAGGAGCGGTTCACGGATACGATGGAACACCTTTACGCCCGCGCCGCCACGCGGGGCTGGACGGTCTGGACCGGCGAAGCGCTGGACCTGCGGCGCGAAGACGAGAAGGTGATCATCAAAGGCGCGAGCCTGCACCTCAAGCAGCGCAAAATGCGCGTCGACACCTCGTGGATGTGAGCGCGGGGCCGCGTGTCAATCGCCCGCCCCTTTCCGGGCGCGAGTCCTTTTTCCGAATAAGAACGGGAAGACGCCGAACATGTTCACCAGGACCACCATCAGGTGCCCGGCGAGGCTCAGCGTGACCAGATGCGTGTTGTCGATCTGCATCGGGACGGAAAGCGACTGCGCCACCATCTCGCGCAGGCCCAGCCCTCCGATCGAGACCGGAAGGGCGGAGACGATGCCGAAAAGGGGGATCACATACCACACGCAGAAGGTCGGGATCTTCAGCCCCAGCGCGAGAATCACAAAGACATTCTGCAGGGTCTTGAAGAATTGGGACGCGAACGCGGCCAGCAGCATCGGCAACAGCAAGCGCGGCGTGGAAGCCAGTTCGAAGACCGGCTCCAATAAGCACGCCACCTTGCCGGCAAGGCCTCTGCGGGGCACGCCGCGGACCTTGTCGCGCAACCGGCCGGCCGAAGCCAACACGCCCACCAGCGACACGGCGAGCAAGAGCAGAAAGCCGACGGCCCAGAGTGAATAGCCCAATTGGAGCAGAAAAGTGAACACGCCGATGCACAGCAGCATGCCGAGATTGGCGACGCGATCAAGCAGCAGGCTCGTCACGACGAAGCCGGTTTGCCCTTGCTCGCGGACCACGATGTAGCCCTTCACGACGTCGCCGCCGACGTTGGAAGGGAGAAAGCTGTTGAAGAACATGCCGCTCCAGTGGCAGGCCGCAGCCGCACGGTAGCCCAGCGCCGGCAGCCGCGCGCGCAGAATGCAGTACCACGAAGCGGCTCCGGCGAACCCGCCGCACAGGAGGACCAGCGCCGCCAGCGAAAGCAGCCAGAAATTCGCGTGCCGCAGGCTTTCCATCAGCGTATCGAAGCGGATCATGCGCAGAGAAACGCACAGCAGAATCAGGGTGACCGTCAGCTTGCATCCCCCTTTGAGCAGGCTTATTATCTTGGGGCTCATGCGTTCCCTTTGCATTGCGGGGCGCGCTTGAGCACGTAGGCCAGCGCCGTGCACCGCGCCGGTCGCAGCAGGCTCACGACGAACGATGCGGCCGCCACCCTAAGGCCGCGGAGCCAGGAGCGGTCCGGGCGTTCCTTTTCGGTCAGCAGCGGGATGTAGAGCGGGTCGAACAGCAGGGGACGCAGCGCCGTGACGGCGAAGCCGTGGCGTGCGGCGAGGCGGCGCATCGTGTCCGGCGCGAAGTGGTAGAGATGGCGCGGCACGTCGTAGGCGGCCCATTGATCGCGATAGAAGCCCGCGTCGTAGCAGGTGTAATTCGGCACGCCGATCAGCACCGTGCCGTCCGGCGTGAGCAGGCGGTCCAGCTCGCGCATGCTGCGGTTCACGTCGTGGGCGTGCTCCAGCACATGCCACAGGGTGATCACGTCGAAGGCGTGATCGGGCAGGGCGGCCTGTTCCGGGACATCGACGACCGGCACGCCAAAACGCGCCGCCGCGGAGTCGCGCGCCGCAGCGAAGGGCTCCACGCCCTGCACCCGCCAGCCCGCCTCTTTCATGATGCCCGCGAACTCACCCGTGCCGCAGCCGATGTCGAGCAGCCGGCCCGCCGTGCGCCCGGTGAGGCGGCTCACCATGCGCCGCTTGGCGCGGAGCATCACGCGCCGCGCCACATGGTAGCCTTTGTTGATCAGGCCGCGGGTCGTGTTGCTGACCGGCACGTAGTCGTCGCTCTCGTAAAAGACATGGATGTCCGCCTGCGAGGGGTAGGGGTTGGTGAAGCGGAAACCGCAAGCCCCGCACGCGCACACCGTGAAGGCGCCGCGGTGCGTCAGCCGGTCATGGCATTGCCACACCGCCTGAAGCGCGGACCCGCCGCAGACCGGGCACTGGTTGTCGGTGATGAGATCCATCGTCGCGCGCTCCTAAAAGAGGGTGAGCTGTCCGGGAATGTCGCTGACTTTCTTTTTGCTTCGCTTCGCGAGCTTCGGAACGCCGGATTCCAGCTCGCCCTCCTCGAGATTGGCCAGGATCTCGCGCGAGCGGTCCACCACGTCGTCCGGCATGCCGGCCAGACGCGCCACGTGGATGCCGTAGCTCTTGTCGGCCGTGCCTTGCGCGATGCGCCGCAGGAAGATGACGGAGTCGCCGTGCTCGCGCACCTGTACCGTGTAGTTCTTGACGCCGTTGAGCGTGATCGACAGGTCGGTCAGCTCGTGGTAGTGCGTGGCGAAAAGGGTCTTGGCTTTGACGCGCGGCGTATTGTGCAGGTACTCCGCCACGGCCCACGCGATGCTGATGCCGTCGAAGGTGCTGGTGCCGCGTCCGATCTCGTCGAGCACGATCAGGCTGTTGGCGGTGGCGTTGTTGAGGATGTTCGCGGTCTCCTGCATCTCCACCATGAACGTGCTGCGGCCGCGCGCGAGGTCGTCGCCCGCGCCCACCCGCGTGAACACGCGGTCCAAAAGCCCGATTTTCGCTTCGCGGGCGGGCACGAACGAGCCGATGTGCGCCATGATGGCGATCAGCGCCACCTGCCGGATGTAGGTGGATTTGCCGGCCATGTTCGGCCCGGTGATCAGCATGATCTGGTTCCGGCGGCAGTCGAGCAGCGTGTCGTTCGGCACGAACTGCTCGGCATCGGGCAGCTGTTCGATCACGGGATGGCGTCCGTCGCGGATCTCGAGCGCGTCGTTCTCCAGGATTTGCGGCCGCACGTAACCCAGCGCCAACGCGCGGTCCGCCAGCGAGGCCAGCGCGTCGAGCTGCGCCAGCCCGTCTGCGGTTTCCTGGATCACCGCAGTCTGCGCCACCACGCGGTCGCGGATCTCGCAGAACAGCTCGAACTCCATGGCCGTCGAGCGGTCCTGCGCGCCGAAAATTTTCTGCTCGTACGCTTTGAGCTCAGGGGTGATGTAGCGCTCGGCGTTGACCAGCGTCTGGCGCCGCTCATATTCGGGCGGCACGGCGCCGGTCTGGCCCTTGGAGACCTCGATGTAGAAGCCGAAGATTTTGTTGTGCCGCACCTTGAGCGTCTTGATGCCGGTGCGCTCCTGCTCGGCGGTCTGATACTTCGCGAGCCAGGCGTGGCCTTCCGAGGCCAGCGCGCGCAGCTCGTCCAACTCCGCGTTGTAACCGGGGCGGATAATGCCGCCGTCCTTGAGGCCGGCGGCCGGGGCGTCCGCGATCGCGTTTTCGATGAGATCCACCAGTTCCGGCAGCGGATGCAGGCGGGCGGCGGTCTCGCGCAGCAGCGCGTTGTCCGCCTGCTCCATCCGTTCGCGGATGGCGGGCACGGGCACCAGAGAGCCCGAGAGCGCCTTGACGTCGCGGGCGTTGCCGCGCCCGGAGCCGATCCGCGCGATCAGACGCTCGAGGTCGCGCACGCTGGTCAGCTTTTCGCGCAGGTCGTTCAGGAGCAGCCGCTGCCGGGTCAGGCACTCGACCGTGTCGAGCCGGGCCCCGATCGCCGCCGCATTCCGCAGGGGGCGCACCAGCCATGCGCGCAAGAGGCGCGCGCCCATGGGCGTCTGCGTGTTGTTGAGCACGCCGAGCAGCGTCACCTCCTGCGCCTTGCCGCGCTGCGGGATCAGGTCGAGGTTGACACAGGTGCTCTCGTCGAGCGTCAGAAATTCGTTTGCGTGACGCACGTGGAGGGTCCGGATGTGGCCGACGTTGTGACGCAGCTCCTCGCTCACGTAGTGGATCAGAGCGCCGGCCGGGCAGACCAAGGCGGCCTGGCCCTCGCAGCCGTACCCTTCGAGCGAATGGACCTGAAAATGGCGGAGCAGGCGGTCGTAGGCGCAGTCGTACTCGAGCGTCCAGTCGTCCACGTCGGTGAGCGTGCCGGCGGCCCCCGAGGCGCAGACGGCCTGCAGGCGCGGATCGCTGCGCGCCTCGCGGCCGATCAGACACTCGCTCGGCGCATACCGCTTGAGGTGCTCGGTCAGCGCGGCGGTGTCGGCGACAGACTCCACGTTGAACTCGCCGGTGGAGAGATCGAGCAGGGCGAGGCCAATGCCTTTACCGGAATAGAGGGCGGCCAGGTAGTTGTTGCGGGCCGCGTCGAGGATCTCGTCTTCGGTGACGGTGCCGGGCGTGACCACGCGGGTCACTTCGCGGCGCACGATCCCTTTGGCTTGCGCCGGGTCTTCCATCTGGTCGCAGATCGCGGCTTTCTTGCCGGCGCGGATGAGTTTGGCGAGATAGGCGTCGATGGCATGGTAGGGGACGCCGCACATGGGCGAGCCGGCACGGTGGGTGAGCGCCACGCCCAAAATCGGGGCGGCCGCGCGCGCGTCGTCGAAAAACATTTCATAGAAATCCCCGAGGCGGAACAGCAGGATCACGCCTTCGGGCAACTCCGTTTTGATGCGGCGGTACTGCCGCATCATCGGGGTCAGCTCTTCACCAGCCATGAAAAAAGCTCCTTTTGTCCGGCTCTTCCGGACGATCCGCAAGGAGTTTCGCATGTTCGCGCGGTAGCCGTCAACAACGGAGAGAAAGGTCCGTCCGGCACGACAGGGCCGAGCGCCTTTGAACCGTGGTGCGGGCGGGCCGGCGGCCCGGTTTGTCCGCTACCGCACCATGCCAGCGAGCCAGCCCACCATGGTGCCGGGAAAGAGGTTCAGCAGGAGATAGACGAAAACGTAGGCGGGCAGGAAGCGCATCGCGCCGCGGAAAACCTGCGCGGAGTTGGCGTCGGGGCTCATGCCCGCCACCACGAAACAGGAGACGCCCACCGGCGGCGTGATCGCGCCCAACGTCGTGACCAGGCACACGACTTGGCCGAACCAGACGAGATCATAGCCCATGTGCGTGACCAGCGGCTCGAAGAGCGGCAGCGAGATGAGCAGGAAGGCCAAGGCGTCCATCAGGCAGCCGCCGATCAAGTAGCAGGCCATCATGAAGAGCAGGATCATGGCCGGAGCCATGTTCATCTGCGTGACCCACTCGGTGAGCAGGAAGGGCAGGCGCGTCAGCACGAGGAAGCGGCCGAAGACGGTGGCGCCCGCCAGGATCAGAAAGACCATGGCCGTGATGCGCAGCGTGGCGCTCAGCGCCTTCATGAACGCGGGCCGGGTGAGCTTGCCGCGCAGGAGACAACCGAGGATGCCCAGCAGCGCGCCGAGCCCCGCGGCCTCGGTCGGCGTCACCACGCCGGAGAACATGGCGGTCATGATCACGCCGAAAAGCACCGCCACGTCGACCACCTGCGGCAGCGTGGCGAGCCGGCGCCGGCGCGAGCCGCGCACGCCCGGCTGGGCCCAGTCCGGGTGGCGCCAGATGATGACTTTGACGGTCAGCACGAAGCAGGCCGTGAGAAGCAGGCCCGGCAGGATGCTGCCCGCGAAGAGCTTGCCGATGCTCAGGCCGGTGTAGAGGCCGTAGACCACCAGCACGATGCTCGGCGGGATCATCGCGCCGAGCGTCGAGCCGGCGGCGATGCTGCCGCATTTGAGCTCGGGATGGTATTTATAGCGCGACATGGGCGTGAGCGCCACGGAGCTCATGGTGGCGGCCGTGGCGGTGTTCGACCCGCAGATGGAGGAGAAGCCCGCGCACGCCAGGATCGTGGTCACCGCAAGCCCGCCGCGCTTGTGGCCGAACCAGGTCTGGGCCGCGCGGAAGAGCCGGTCGCTGTAGCCCGCGTGGAAGATCACCTCGCCGAGCAGCACGAAGAGCGGGATGACCGTAAAGCCGTAATTCGAGAACACGGTCCAAACTTCCGAACCGACGGTGCCGTTCAAAAGGGCTGCGAAGCTTTGCGGCGGGTTCAGTGCCAGCAGGCCGCCGAAACCGGCCAGCAGCATGGCCAGGCCAGGCGACATGCCGGTAAAGAGAATCAGAACCAGCATGAAACTGATGCCCAGATAGCCGATCGTGGTGGGGTCCATGGGAGGGGTCACTTTGTTGCGGCAGGGACGGGTTCCGGAGACGCCCTGGCCGTTACGTGTTCTCGGGGGTGGTTGAGTGATCGCATTCGAGGTCGCCGCGGATGCTGTTGACCATGTGGGCCCGCTGCTGGGCATACGCGTTCTTGTCGGCATGGCCGAAGAGCAGCAGGACGAAATCGGTGAGGAAAGAGGCCGCCAGCAGGAAGAGCCCGAAGGCCGCGCCGTACATGAGCCACGGGTAGGGAAGCTTGAGGGTTTCCGAGACCTCGCCCGCCCGCAGCAGCACGCCCGCGCGGTTTGCGAGCTGGCAGCCGAGCAGGAGCATCAGCAGGGCCCCGCCGAAAACGTTGCAGACGCCGACCCAGCGGCGGGTCGTCGCGGAGTAGTTACGCGTGAAGAGGTCGAGTTCGACATGGCCGCGCTTGCGCTGCGTATCGGCCAGGGCGAGCGCCGCGATCAGCGCGCCGAACAGGCCGGAGAGCTCGTAACTCGCGCTGAGCGGGTGGCCCGCGAGACGGCAGGCCACGTTGAGGCCGGACAGCAGCACCAGCGCGACGAGCAGCGCGCCGGACACCGCCATGCCGGCGGCGCAGAACCCTTTTTCAGCTTTGATCAGTTTGAGCAGCATGGCGAAACAGAGGATAGAATGTTGTACAGCCTGCGTGGCCGGGACGGCTTCCCGAACCGCCCGCGGCGGCCCTATTTCGCCATTTTCCCGCGGATGAAGTCGATGACGGCTTTTCCGTCCACGCCTTTTGCGGTGACACGGGCGACGTATTCGTCGACCAGCGGCTGCGCGGTGGCGCGCAGCGTGGCGCGGTCCTCGGTTGAAGGCTCGTTGATTGCGAGCTGGTGTTGCTCTTTAGACCAAACGAGCGCCTCCTGCACGTGCTGGTCCACATACGCGCCCGTCCACTCGGCCTGTTCGAGGTAAAGGGCGTCGAACGCCTGCTTCACATCGGCCGGCAGGGCGTCGTACTTGGCCTTGTTCATGACCACTGCGAAGCTGATGACACACAGGTCGGTCTTGAAGACGAACGGGCAATAGGACGCATAGTTCATGTCCTTGAGCACCTCGCCGGACGAGACGTTGCCTTTGACGACCCCCTTCTGCAGCGCGTCGGGCACGTCCGACTGCGGCATGGCGACCGGTGACGCGCCCAGGCGCTTCATCACTTCCGCGCCGGTGCCGGAGGAGCGCAGCGGCATGTTTTTAAGGTCCGCGAGCGACTTGATTTCCTTCGTGCTCATCACCATGGCGGGCGGACAGGTGAAGAGGGTCAGCACCTTGACCTTTTCAAACTCGGCGGGCTTGAAGGCCGCGATCAGCTCGGCCAGAATACGGCTGGACGTTTTGGCGTCGGCGAAGAAGTGCGGCAGGTCCATGCCTTCGGAGACGGGGAAGCGTCCCGGCTGATAGCTCATCGCGAAGTTGCCGATGTCCGCCGTGCCCGCGATCACACCGTCGAAGATGTCTTTGGCGCCGAGCAGTGTTCCGCCGGGGTACGTGTTCACCTTGACCTTGCCGCCGGTGCGTTTTTCGATCTCGGATTTCCAGTGCTCCATCTGAACGCACGGGAAGGTCGAAGCCGGCGGGAAGTTGGCGTAGTTCAGCGTGACCGTTCCTGCGGCCGCGGCCGGCTCACTCTTTTTCGCGCATCCCGACAAGACGGCCAGCGCGCAGGCGGATAATACGGGCAACAGCAGTTTCATAGACACGATATTCTCCATCCGTTTCTTTAAATAGTAACGCATGATAATATGTGCGGGATGAATCGGCAACGGTTTTTTAACAAAAAGGAAGCGGAGGGCGCGAGCCCCGTCACAGCTTCAGCAGCGCCCGGGCGTTCTCGAAGATCGGCGCGAGGTCGATTTTGCGGTTCGCGGTGCCGAGGGTGCCGTCGAAAACATGCACGGCCCGTTCCTGCTCGAGGTTCGCGATGAAGCGCGCGAATTTAGAGGAAGAGCCCTTGAGGTTCATCAGCACTTCGACCGACGCCGTGCCGCGCGTGACGGCCTCGCTGATCATGCCGGTCGAATCCGCCGTGACGAAGAGCCGCTCGCACAGCGTGACGAACGCCGGGATCGGATTGAACGTGTCGCGGCTGAAAAGCAGTTTGTAGTCGAACGGATAGGTGTCGATCAGAGCCTCCACCGCGGGCGGCGTGCGGCGCGACGTGGTGACCCAGCGCTCGCGGCCTTCCGTTGCGGCAAAGAGGCGGTCGAGATCGCGCCTCATCGCGTCGGGGGTCATCGCGGCAAACGCGTTCGGCCCGCCGACGATCACGGCGGCCGCGGGCTTCTGCGGCGTGTGGCGCTTGCGGAACGCCGCGACGCCCGCCTCATAAAAGGCCGCGTGGGTGGAGGTCAGGTTGACGGGGATCGGAAGGATGTTCGGGTAGTGGGCGGGCCGGTCGAAGACCGGGGCGAGGATGCAGTCGAAATTCAGCTTCTTGTAGCCGCCGGGGTAGAGGATCGCGGCCACCGGGATACCGCGGCGCCGCGCGGCGATCTTGCCGGGGTAGAAGGCCGTCGAGCCGGTGCAGACCACGGCCGCGTAATAGCCGTCGGTCTGCTCGATCTTGAACGGGTAGTCCCACACGAGCCCCAGGCGGTCCACCAGATAGGAAAGCGCCTTGTGGAAACGGGTCGGGTAGGAGGTGCGGACGCAGTCGTAATCGTACCCCAAGGCGGAACAGAACGCCTTCGATTGGTTCTCGTGTCCGGGTTTGCCGTCGGTGACGATCAGGAGTTTCTTTTGCATGGGGCGTTCCGATTACAGGGTCAGCGAACGCCACTCGGCGATCTCGCGGCGGCGCTGAGCGGACCAGGTCTCCGGATCGGTCTCCGGCGGAAGCGTGTTGGTGACTAGCGCGCCGCCGCAGTGCGGGCAACAGGCGCCTGCGCCGAGCGGTGCGCCGCAGTGCGGGCAGCGCCGCTCCAGCAGCTCGCCGCAGACCGCACAGTGCGTGCCGCCGGCTGCGGAGGCCGGCTGCGGGCGCGGCCAGAAGAGGAGATCCCCGTTGACCACATAGGGAACGTTGGTGTAACAGAAGGCATTGGGGCAGAAGGCGTGGGCAGGCAGCGGGCCGGCGGCCATCGCCGGTGAACGGGGATCGTCGGACGCCGGTTCGAGGGGGACGCCCAGCCGCGACGCGATCTTCTCGACCGTCTCCCGCGCGATCTTGACCGACTGCCCAGACTCCAGCATGCTGATGGCCGACTGTTTGCAGCCCACGGCCTCGGCCAAGGCGCTCTGGGTCATGCCTTTTTCGCGCCGGGCTTTGGATAATTGCCGACAGAAAGCTATGGAAAGTTGTGCCATTCCGGTGTACCGAATCCTGTTGATAACAACGTGGAAATAGTATGCCGCAACACGGGGGTTATCGACAAGCACAAGATATCGACAGAATATGGTAAGGCCTAAATATATTACTTATAACGACTTATATCTTATTAACAGAGTTATTATAACCTGTTTATAACCCTCTATTTGATAAAAGTGATAACCTGTCGATAAGGCGTTGGCTTTACACCGGATCGCAGGATTCGTTATAGTGACGCTCATGTTTACCGGATATACGCCAGAACTGATCGCTGATCTGAAAACCCGCTGGTCGCTCCTGCAGATGCGCATGGGGCAGACGCGAGCGGAGGGCCTGCTGGTCGGCACCAACGTGAATCTGCTGTACCTGTCGGGCCGCATCTTCATGGGCTTTATTTATATCCCGGCCGAGGGCGCGCCGTGGTTCTTCGTGCGGCGCCCCTGCGGGCTGACCGGCCAGAACGTGGTCGAGATCCGCAAGCCGGAGCAGATACCGGAAATCCTGCGCGCCGCGGGCGTGGCCTTGCCCGGCAAGGTGTTGCTGGAGGGCGATGAGCTACCCCACAGCGAATGGGTCCGGTTGGCCGCGGTTTTCGGGACGGCGCCGGCGGCGGACGGCTCCGCGCTGCTGCGGCGGAGCCGCGCCGTCAAGACGCCCTATGAGATTCGCCTGATGAAAAAGACCGGCAGCCGCCACGCCGCCGTGGTGGGGCGCTTTGCTTCGGTCTACGAGCCCGGAATGACCGACCAGGCGTGGTCGGTCGAGATGTTCCATCTGATGCTCAAAGCCGGCGGCCTCGGCTTGTTCCGCGTCGCGGGCGAGAGCATGGAAGGGTTCATGGGTACGATCCTCGCGGGCGACAACGGCGGGGCGCCCTCGCCGTACGACTTCGGCCTGGGCGGCGCCGGGCTGCATCCGTCTTTTCCCGTGGGCCAGAGCGGCATCCAGCTGAAGGAGGGCATGTCCGTCATGGTGGACATCGCGGCCAACTTCTACGGATATCTCACCGACTGCACGCGCACCTTCGCCCTCGGCAAGCTCGCGTCCAAGGCTTACGACGCGCACCAGGTTTCGATCGATATCCAGCGTGCCATTGCGGCGGCCGGCGTGCCCGGCGCCCGCTGTGAGGACCTTTATCTGCTCGCGCTCAAGAAGGCGGAAGAGGCGGGGCTGGCCGACTGTTTCATGGGCCTCGCGCAGAAGGCGAAGTTCGTGGGGCACGGCACGGGCCTGGTCATCAATGAACAGCCGGTTTTGTGCGCGCGGTCGAAAGAGACGCTGGAGGCGGGCATGTGCATCGCGCTCGAACCCAAGTTTGTGATCCCCGGCACCGGGGCGGTGGGGGTGGAGGACACCTTCCTGGTCACGGCCGGCGGCATGGAGGGGCTCACTCCCTGCGATCCCGGTATCGTCACGCTCTAAAGCGGAGGGGCGCGGGACGGTGGAAAAGCGGGTCAGAGCCTTGCTGGCGGAATTCGGCGTCACGCGCTGCGGCGAGGTCGCGGTGGCGGACCTCGTTTTCAACGCGGCGTTCCGGGAGGCCTGCGCTTCCAACCGATGCGGGAAATACGGCACGAATTGGGCTTGCCCGCCCGGCGTCGGTTCCCCGTCCGCGCTGGAGGCCCGCGCCCGATGCTTCACGCGCGGGCTGGTGGTCCAGACGGTGTGGCCGATCGAAGACATGTTCGATTTCGATGGCATGCTGGCCGGGGGCGACCAGCACAACGCGCTCTTCAGGCAGGTTGCGGAGAGGGTTGCGCCGCTGCTGTCGTCCGGCGGAACGCTGGCCTTGAGCGCGGGCGCGTGTTCGGTTTGCGACGCCTGCACCTTCCCCTCTGGCGAACCCTGCCGTCGGCCGGACCAAGCCATGGCCTCGCTCGAATCCTACGGCATCGACGTGGCCGCGCTCATCGACCGTGCCGGTCTCTCCTACACCAACGGCCCCGACACGGTCTCCTATGTCGGAATGATCCTGTACTAGCGCCTCCCGGTCAAAGTTTCACGTGCCTCAGACGCAGGGCGTTGCCGATCACGGAAACGGAGCTGAGGCTCATGGCTGCGGCCGCGAACATCGGCGAGAGCAAGACGCCGAAAAAGGGATAGAGCGCGCCGGCCGCGAGCGGGATCCCCGCCGTGTTGTAGAGGAAGGCGAAAAGCAGGTTTTGCCGGATGTTGCGGAGCGTGGCGCGGCTCAGGCGTCGCGCGCGGAGGATGCCGTTGAGATCGCCTTTCACCAGGGTGATGCCCGCGCTTTCGATCGCCACGTCGGTGCCTGTTCCCATCGCGATGCCGACCTCCGCTTGCGCGAGCGCAGGCGCGTCGTTGATGCCGTCGCCGGCCATGGCCACGAGGTGTCCTTCGCCCTGCAGACGCTTGACCGCCTCAGCCTTGTCGCCGGGCAGCACTTCGGCCTGCACCGTGTCGATGCCCAGGCGGCGCGCCACCGCTTCAGCCGTCGTGCGGTGGTCGCCCGTGAGCATGATCACGCGGACCCCGGCCGCCTGCAGAGCGGCGACCGCCGCCGCCGCCGAGGCTTTGACCGGATCGGCCACGCCGATCAGGCCCGCGGACCGCCCATCGATCGCCACAAAGACCACGGTCTGCCCCTCGGCGCGCAAACGGTCCGCCGCTTCTGTCCACGCGTCGGCTACGATTCCGAGCCGCGCCAGCAGACCGGGGTTCCCCAGTGCCACCTCGCGCCCGTCCACGCAGCCGGTTACGCCCAGTCCCGTGAAGGAGCGGAAGCCGCTGACCGCCGCCGGACTGATGCCGCGCGCGGCCGCGCCCTGGACGATCGCCTCGGCCAGCGGATGCTCGCTGGCCTTTTCCAGCGCGGCGGCGTACGCCAGCACCTCATGCGTCTCGGCGCTGTTCCGTGCGAGGACCGACGCCAGCTGCGGACGGCCTTCGGTGAGCGTTCCGGTCTTGTCGAGCACCAGCGTGTCCACCCGCGCCAAGAGTTCCAGCGCCTCGGCGTTCTTGATCAGCACGCCGGCCGTGGCTCCGCGCCCCACGCCCACCATCACCGAGACCGGCGTGGCGAGGCCGAGTGCGCACGGGCAGGCGATGATCAGGACCGACACCGCATTCAGCAGCGCATAGGCGATCCGCGGTTCGGGCCCCCACGCCAGCCAAACGCCGAACGTCACGAGCGCGAGGGACACGACCGCCGGCACGAAATATCCGGCGACCACATCCGCCAGCCGCTGGATCGGCGCGCGCGAGCGCTGGGCTTCCGCGACGCGTTTGACGATCTGCGCGAGCAGCGTGTCGGCTCCGACCTTCTCGGCTCTCATCACCAGCGCACCTGTGCCGTTGACGGTCGCGCCGATGAGCGGGTCGCCGACCGCTTTCTCCACCGGCATCGCTTCGCCGGTGACCATGGATTCGTCGACGCTGCTTTGGCCTTCGCAGACGTCGCCATCCACCGGGATCTTCTCGCCGGGCCGGATGCGCAAACGGTCGCCGGGCAGCACCTCGTCCAGCGGCACGTCCTCTTCGGCACCGTCGATGCGCAGGAGGCGGGCGGTTTTGGGCGCGAGGCCCAGCAGCAGTGTGAGCGCCGCGTTCGTGTGAGCCCGTGCCCGGAGCTCCAGCATCTGGCCCAGCAGCACCAGCGTGGTGATCACCGCCGCGGCTTCGAAATAGACCGGCGCGCCGTGATGGCCTGCCGTCGGGAGCAGGCGCGGCGCCGCGAGCGCGAAGACGCTGTAACTCCATGCCACGAGAACGCCGAGCCCGATTAGCGTGAACATGTTGAAATGGCGGGTCACGAGCGACTGCCAGGCGCGCACGAGGAACGGCCACCCGCCCCAGAAGACCACCGGCGTGGCCAGCGCGAACTCGATCGCCTGTTCAAGCCGCAGCGGAACCCGCGCGGGCAGAAACCCGAGGTGCGTGGTCATCGCCAGAACAAAGACGGGCAGCGTCAGCGCGAGGCTCGTCCGGAAACGCCGGCCCATCAGGAGCAGCTCGGGATTGGGAGCTTCCTTCTCGGCCATGACGGGCGCGCCTTCGGGCTCCAGCGCCATGCCGCACTGGGGACAGTCGCCGGGGCCTTCTTGCCGCACGTCGGGGTGCATGGGGCAGGTGTAGACGGCGTGTTCATCCGGCCCCGGCGACGTTGATCGGGGTTTTCCGCTGAGATAAAACTCCGCATGCCGGCTGAACTGTTGCAGGCAATGCGAACTGCAGAACCCGTAGGTTGCCTCGCCGTAGCGGCAGCTGTAACGGGGCGCCGCCGGCACGGTCATGCCGCAAACCGGATCGCGTGTTTCGTTCATGGCGCGAAGAGGGGATATACCGCTGCGTTATCAAACCAGGTTTTCTCGCCCGCCGCCTGTCGGGTGCTGAGCAGCAGCACCAGCGTGTCTGCGTCGGCCGGCACCTGCACCAAGCCGAAGGCCCGCCGCCAGCCGTTCGAGGCGGCATCGTCGAACCGGATCATCACGTCTTTCGCCTCCGCGTGCCAGCGGCCCGCCCGATTCCAGCGCACGCGGATGCGCGGCGCGGTGCCCTGCGCAAAGGCCTCGACCGCAAAGCGGTTGCCGGCTTGGACGGGGGCTTTGACGATGAAGCACCCCTCGCCCACGCCCTCGGCGCGCAGCGAGAACGTGTCGCCCAGCCCCTTGCCGGCATCTGTGCCCGACACGCCCTGCGTCATTCTCTCGTGCTGCCAGAAACTCCAGCCGGGCGGCATCTGGCCTTTGCGGAAACCCGCGCCGCTCCCGCTCGACGCGGGCGTGCAGGCGCTGTTCGCGAGCAGGTTCGTCAGCGTGCCGGCCTGACGGCGGCGTTCAAGGATGGCCTGCGCGTTGCGGGGATTCCGCAGGACGCTCAGCGTCTCGGTGAAGCCGGGCAGTTTGTTTTCCCACGTCGGATTTTCCGCGCGGGGGGTGCCCTTCCAAGTGATCCAGTCCATCTTTTCGCCGTAGACCCATATGTATTCGTCAGCGGCGTCGAGCGCCTGCGCGAAATTCCGTGCGAGGTGGTTCAGGCGCGAGCCGTTCACCTCGCCGAAGTACCAGGGCGAGTTGGTCGGATTGGTGTACATGTCGAGATAGAGGCCGAAGCCCGCCAACACCTGCGTGCGGTATTTGATGCGGTTCTCCGGGGCGACCAGCGTCAGCGCCTTGTTTTGTACCGCCCAGACCGACAGATAGAAATCCTGGTTCTCGGCCTGATAGCGGTAGCCGTGCTCGTTGCCGTCGATCATGCGGGCCCCCGGCGGCATCGCGTCGAGCAGGCCGTTCAAAAAGGCGGGCCAGAGGTCGCCCGCCTCGGCCACGGTCGCGGCCGGGTCGTCGTAGCCCATATAATAGGAGGGGTGCAGGCTCAGCATCCAGAACGAGAGCAGGGAGACCTCCGGATATTCCGCTGCCATGCTGCGCATCACCTGCGCGCCGCGCCGGCGCGCCAGCGCGGCCGTTTCCGCAAAGGGAGCATCGCCGGGAACCAAGAAGTATTGTCGCGTCTCGGGGTAGTCCTCGGGATCGATCAGGAGGCCTTTGGCCTGTCCCTCCTTGGCCAGCCAGGCCAGGGTGCCGAGGTTGTGTGCGAACGTGGCCCAGGCCGCGTCGTCGTTCCACGCGAGCCGTTTGCGGGGGGCCCAGAAGGTGGTCAAAAAATTGTGCTTCAGGTTGCGCGACGCGCATTGCCGCAGCACGGCCACGTCGTTCGTGAACCAGGCCCGGTCCCAGGGCGAATCGTTCATCACCGTGTTGTAGCCGATTCGGAGCCCTTTTTCCGGCTCTTTGGCCAGCGCCAGCGAAATGCCGTCCAGCGGCACCTTTTCCCACGCGTCGAGGTTGCGGGCCACATCCGCCGGCCGCACCGCGAGCAAGTCCCAGCTGTGTCCGATCATTTTTTTCTCAACGCCCCAAACGTCGCACGCCAGTCCCGCACACAAGACCGCCAGTATCTCCGCCCACCGTTCCCACCTTTTCATGCCCCCCTCCTTTTCCTAATATCTGAACAACTGTACCAAAGCGTTCTCTCGTTGACACTAAAAAGGGCTGCGGGACTTTCCGCCTGACAACCCGAGCTTAATGCGATATCCTGAAGTCCAAAACTCGGGGGAGAAACAAATGAACGTTCAAGTCTGGATCATGGCTGGCCTGCTGGCCGGCGCATCGGCTGCTGAGGCGGGAACCGTCAAGAAGATCTATGTCGCGCCGAACGGCGATGACGCCGCATCGGGCTCGTGGTGGCATCCGTTCGCCACGTTCGAGCGCGCCCAAGAAGCGGTGAAACAATTCAAGGAGGTTCCGCACGCGGAGCCGATCGAGCGCATCGAGGTGCTTTTCAAAGGCGGCACCTATGCGCTCGCGAAACCGGTCTTGCTCCAGCCCGCCCACGGCGGCACGGCCGACTATCCCGTGATCTACCGCGCCCGCCGCGGCACGCCGGTTTTCACCGGCGGCCGCACGATCATCGGCTGGACCGTCGGCGCGGACGGCGTGTGGACGGCGTCGCTCCCCGAAGTCAAAGCGGGCCAGTGGGACTTCTCACAACTCTTCGTCAACGGCGAGCGCCGCTTCCGTCCGCGCCTGCCGAAGCAGGGCTACTTCACGTCGGTCGACAACTTCGAGAAGAACGACAACGGCATCAACGGCTTCCTCTACATGAGCAACGACCTCAGCGCGACGTGGGCCAATCTGCCGGATATCGAGTTCCACGTCTTGCACGTCTGGTCCGCCTCGCGCATGCACGCCGCCGCGATCGATCAGGAAAAGAAGGCCGTGAAGTTCCCCAAGACCCGCGCCTTCAACGCCTACTGGTCGGACTTCAAAAACCGTCGCTACTGGGCCGAAAACGTGAAGGAGGCCTTCGGTGCGCCCGGCGAGTGGTACCTTGACAAACCCACCGGCACGCTCTCGTACATGCCATTGCCGGGCGAGACCCCGGACACCGCGCACGTCGAAGCGCCCGTACTTTCGCAGCTCTTGATTTTCCAAGGATTTGAGAACCAGCCCCTTGTGAACACCACGCTGGAGGGTCTGGCGTTCCGGCAGTCGCAGTGGGTGACGCCGCCCGAGGGCAACTTCACGCCGCAGGGCGAGATGAACATCCCCGCGGCCGTGGAATTCGTGAGCGCGCGCGGCATCTCCGTGCGCCGCTGCGCCTTCACCCAGCTCGGCGGCTACACGATGGGCTTCGGACCCGGCGCGCACTCCAACACGGTCGACCACTGCCTGATGACCGACCTCGGCGCGGGCGGCGTGAAGATCGGTCCGCCCTTCGTCGGCTACCGCATGGCGGAGGCGCCGAAAAACGTGCTGACGCCCGACGCGCCGGACGGCCTCGCCAAGACCACCTCCGCCATCACGATCTCCAACTGCCGCATCACCGGCGGCGGCCGCATCCACCCGGCCGCGCACGGCGTCTGGATCGGGCACTCCTCGCACAACCGCATCCTGAACAACGAGATCAGCGACCTCTATTACACCGCGGTCTCGGTCGGCTGGGTGTGGGGCTATGCCGAGCCGTCGCGCTCGCACCACAACGAGGTCGCGTTCAACCACATGCACCACATCGGCCAGGGCGTGCTGTCGGACATGGGCGGCGTCTACACGCTTGGCATCTCCCCCGGCACGACGGTACATGACAACTACATCCACCACGTCCACGCGTACGATTACGGCGGGTGGGGACTCTACACCGACGAAGGCTCGTCGGGCATCCGCATGTACAACAATCTCGTCAACAGCGTCAAGACCGGCGGCTTCCACCAGCACTACGGCCGCGAGAACGTCATCGAGAACAATATTTTCGTGAATTCGCTGAAGGATCAGGTCCAGCGCACGCGCGATGAGCAGCACCTCTCGTTCTGGTTCCGCAACAACATCATCTACTGGGACAACGACGGCACCCTTCTCGGCAGCAACTGGAAGGGCGGCGTGCGCGGCGAGAAGGACGGCAAGCCCACGCAGCACTACGAACTCGGCCCCAACCTGTACTGGCACCGTTCGGGCAAGCCGGACATTTTCCCCGGCAAGAAGACGCTGGCGCAGTGGCAGGCCGAGACGGGGCAGGACGCCGGCTCGCTGGTGGCCGACCCGCAGTTCGTGGATGTGGCCAAGGAGGATTTCCGCCTCAAGCCGGAGTCGCCCGCCGCGAAAGTCGGGTTTAAGCCCTTCGACCCGTACGCGTCAACCGGGCCGCGCGACCCAGACGGGCTGCCTAAGCGCGAAGGCCGTCCGGTCCCCACGATGTACGAGATCAAATAGCGAAACGATTCGTCCGAGTCAACCGGCATGGACCGCATGTCCCCAGAGCAGCGGCACCGCTGCATGTCGCACATCCGCGACAAAGACACGGGGCCTGAATGGGCCGTGCGCCGCCTGGTGCATGCGCTGGGGTTCCGTTACCGTCTGCATGTCAAAGGCCTCCCCGGCAAGCCGGACCTCGTGCTGGCGCGCCACCGCAAGGTCATCTTTGTGCACGGCTGCTTCTGGCACGCGCATGGCTGCCGCGCGGCGCGGCATGCGCCGGCCACGCACAAGCGGTTTTGGAGAGAAAAGTTCGCGCGCAACGCGGCGCGCGACCAGGCGGCGCTGCGCGCGCTCTGGCAAGCCGGCTGGCAGGTGCTGGTGGTGTGGGAGTGCCAGACGAAAGATCCCGACCAGCTTCGCGCGATCTTGGCGGCGTTTCTGGCACCTTCGGCGGGCACCGTCAACTACGCGCTGGCGGATCAGCACGCGCTCTACGCGCTGGCCGCCGAGACGCCGATGGCGTACGGGAACAGCGATCCGGAACGGTGAGCGCGGGGTAGGGCGGTTTGACGCTTCGCTCCCAATCTGCGATTGGGCGATCCCGGATACGGGTTATTTCCGAAACCGCCGCACAACCCCTACTGCAAGAGCATCATCACTCCCGACTTGCTGTGCAGCACGCGCAGGCGGCCGCTGCCGGCGAAGTGGGTGTTGTCAATGTGGTCCGCGCCGCTGCCGGTCGCGCCGTAGGTGCCGACGCTCTTGAACACGTCACCGTAGAGCAGCCAGCCGACCGTCTCTTCCACGCCGGCGCTGAGGTCTATTTTGGCGGTGTTGACGCCGAAGGCGGGCATTTGCACCGCCGCGTCGTCGGCGATCGCAGCGCTGGTCGCGAGCGCCAGCGTGCCGCTGCCGCCCACGACCACGGCGAGGCTGTTGGTACCGAGCGCGCCGGTGGCGCTGACCGCGAGCGTGCCGTTGCTGACGACGGTTGCGCCGCTGTAGCTGTTGGTGCCCGTGAGCGTCAGCGTGGCCGTTCCGAGCTTAACGAGCGTGATCGCGCCTTCGATGGTGCTGCCTTCAAGGCCGAAGGAGCGTGCCGAATTGTTGCTGACCGTCAACGTGGCGGGCGCGCTGCTCACGATGCGCTGCGTCCCGGAGTGATCGTTCGGTCCCGCATAATGGATGTCCGCAAGGCCGGAGATAGTCTGGTCACAGCCGTTGAGGTTGAACACACAGAGCGCCTTCTTGTCGGTTTTGCCGATCGAAAGTGTGGTCGTCGTCGGCAGGCCGTTGGTGACGTTCAAGAGGATCGTGCCCTCGGCGAATCCCGTGCCGCCCCAGACGTTGTTCGTAGAGTTGATGACGAGCGTGCCGTTGTCGTTGCGGAGCAGGCTGTTGCCGGTGCCGATGCTGACGCGGCTGTTCAGCATGATCGTGCCGTTGCCGCGCATCGAGAGGCTGCATGACGATGCGTTCGTGACTACGGTGCTGTCGTCGGCACCGAGCGCCAACGTGCCGCCTGCCGTCGAGCTTTCGATGTAGGCCGAGCCGATGCACGCGACGGCGCCCGCCCACGTTCCCGTGCCGCCGTTCTGGTTGTAGGCGAGCCCGCTGCGGTAATCGTTGCTGCCGTCAAGCGTGAGGCGCTCTCCGGTGACGGCCATGTTTCTTCCGAGATAGAGGCGGTTCAGCAGGCTGCCCGTGCCGCCGTAGAGGCGGGTGTCTCCGACGGTGGAGCCAAGCGCGTTGCTGTTGTTCAAGGTGTACGCGAGGTTGGCCGTTCCCAACACGCCGAACGTGGCGACGCCGTCAAAGGCGTTTGAGCCGCCGAGCGTGGCGTTGGACTGCAAGGTGACCGTGACATTTGAGCCGGCGATGACGCTGCCCGCGCTCTGCGTGAAGAACGCGTTCGTGCCGACCGCGATGCTGGAGCCTTCGAGCGCGCCGCCCAGCACGAGCGAACCTCCCGTGTTGACCGTGGTCGCGCCCGTATAGGTACCGGTGCCCAGCAGGACGGCGGAGCCGGAAACGGTCAGGCCCGCGCCCGCGCCGGAGGTCGCCGCGGCCACGTCCTGCGTGAACACCGTGCCGGACGACACGGTGATTCCCGCGCTGGCGAGTGGTGCGGTGATCGTGAGCGCACCGCCGTTGAGCGCGACTGCGCCGCCGAACGTGTTGGCGTTGTTCAGCGTCAGGAGGCTTGCGCCGTTCTTGGTCAGGCCGCCCGCACAGGTCAGTGTTCCGCCGTTGAAGGTGTAAGCCTTGGTGGCGCTGCTGACGGTGATTGCATCCGGCGCGAGGCCCGCAGGTACGATGGAGACGGCCGGCGTGTCCAAACCGGTGTCATCGAAAACGACGGACATGCCGTCGGCATAAGTCGACGGGGTCCAGTTTTCAGACGTGGTGTCCCACAGATTCGCTGCGCCGTCGCCCACCCAGGTCAGGTGCGGCACGGTGCCGGAACCGGTGACGGTCAGCGTGACGCTGGTCTCGCCCACGGTGAGCGACGCGTTGGGATAGGTGCGATCCAAGGCGAGTGTGCCGCTGCCGCCGTCCAGCGCCGCATAGGTGGCGAGCGTGTAGGTTCCCGCCGGCACCGAGCCATCAGGCAGTTTTAGCGCGATCACATTCGCGCCGTTGAGAACCAGCGTGCCGGCCACATCCAGCCGGTCGGCCAGTTCGGTACCCGTCACGTCGCAGGCGAGCGTACCGTCAGTGAGTGTCAGTGCGGCGTTGCCGGTGTCGGCCAAAGAGAGGACTCCCACGCCGCCAAGGCCTGGAGACAGGACGCCTCCCGCCGCCACAGACACGAGACCGCTGACCGTGCCGGTGCCGCCGAAGGTGGCTCCGGCTTGGACGGATACGGCGCTTTCGGCAGGCAAGGTGCTGGTGAGAAGAAGTGTGCCGTCCGACACGGTGACGCTCCCGGTGTTGGCGTTCGCACCCGACAGCGTCCAGGTGCCGCTGCCGGTCTTGACGAGGCGGAGGCCGGCGGCGACCGAACCGGAGAGCACACCGTTGCCGGCGCCGGTCAGCCAGAGGGGTGCCGGCATAGAGGCTCCACTGTCCACCGTGATCGGTCCGCTCAGCGTCAGCGTTTGCCCCGCCACCGTGTTTTCGATCTTGCCGCCGTAGGTGCTGCTGTTCGCCGACAGGATGCGGAAGGCGCGGTCGCTTGAGCCGCCCGCCGCACCGGTGAACCGGAACGTGCCGGTCGTCGTGTACGGACTGTTTTGTCCGAGCGCGATGGTCGTTCCCAAGCCGATTGCGCAGGGCTGTCCGCCATCCGCGAGGGTGGCGGTGCTGATGACGCCGTCCTTGACCGCCAGCATGCCTGAAAAAGAATTGCCCGCGTTGTTCAGGGAGACGGTTCCGTTGTCCGTGCGCCCGACGTCGGCAGACCCGAGCGCGATCAGCCCGTTGACCGAGAAGACGCCTGCGCCGCGGAACGAAAGCACCGACGAGCCGGTGATCCCGCCGTTGAGCGTCAAAGTGGTTCCTGGGGTTTCGTTAAAGAACTGGAGATCGCCGGACACGACGAGCGGCCGGTCGGTCGTGGCCGACGACGAACCGTTATAGTACAGGCGGCCTGCCGCGCGGAGGGTCCCGTTCGCAACGTTTGTCGGCGCACCCAAAGCGCTGGCCCCGCCGCCGATCGTCTTGATCGAGTTGAAGTACAAGTATCCGGCGCTGTTGGTGACAGGTCCCGTGAAGGTGTTGGCTCCGGTAAGCTTGAGCGTGCCGCTGTTGCCGCCGCTCTTGGTCAGGCCGAACGAGCCGCCCGTCTCGCCGATGACGCCGGAGATCGTCAGATGGTGGTTGTTGTTCTGCGTCAAGGTCCGCGTGCCGCTGAGCAGGATCGGCAGAGAGATCGTATCCGTGATCGCGGCGGTCGTGGCGGTCGAGACGATATTGCCGCCGAGGGTAAGGCGGTTGCCGGAGAGGGTGAAGGCGGCCGTCTTGCCGCTGGAGGCGTCGTTCAGCAGGTTGATGCCCGCAAACACCGTATCCGCACTGAAGTTGTTGGTAGCCGAGGTGCGCGCGCCGCCGGAGAAGGCCAGCACGGCGCTGCCGTCGCTGGCGGGCTTGCTGCCGCCGCTCCAGTTGGCATCGGTCTGCCAGTTGCTGTCGGTTCCGCCGCCGTTCCACGTGAACGTTGCGGCCTGTAACGAGGTGACCAACAATCCAAGATAGAAACACACCGTCATTTTCGTTTTCATCACACACTCCCTTGTTGGGTCAGATCAAATCATTTTTCGGGCGGCGCGGCAAGAGAATGTGTCCGCGTCCCCGGTCCGTGCCCAAGCGAATGGTTTGCGCGTCCACCTGCACATTACTGCACGAGGATCAACAGTCCCGACTTGCTGTGCAGCACGCGCAGCCGGCCGCTGCCGGCGAAGTGCGTGTCGTCGGTGTAGTTCGCGCCGCTGCCGGTCGCGCCGTAGGTCCCGACCTTCTTGAAAACGTCGCCATAGAGCAGCCAGCCGACCGTTTCCTCGCCGGCTTCGAGCTGGAGCTTGGCGGTCGCGACCCCGGCCTCAGGCATCTGCACCGTCGCCTCATCGGCGATCGCGACCGCGTTGGAGAGCACGAGTGTGCCGCTGCCGCCCACGGTCACGGCGAGGCTGTTGGTGCCGAGGGTGCCGGTCGCGCTGACCGCGAGGGTGCCGTTGCTGACGACGGTCGCGCCGCTGTAGCTGTTGGTGCCTGTGAGCGTCAGCGTGGCCGTGCCCAACTTCTTCAGCGAAACATTGCCTTCAATGGTACTGCCGGCCAGGCCGAAGGTGCGCGCCGCGCTGTTGCTGACCGTCAGCGTGGCGGGAGCCGCGCTGAGGATCCGCTGCGTGCCGTTGCCGGCGGCGTAATGCACGTCGGCGAGACCGGCCACGCGCTGGTCCATGCCGTTCAGATCGACGATGGCATCCGCCGTGTTGCCGGATTTGCCGATTGTCAGCGCGGTGCCTGTCGGCAGCGCGTCAGTCACGCCGAGCTTGAGCGTGCCCTGCGAGATGTTGGTGTCCAGCCACACGTTGCTGGCCGAGTTCAGCGTCCACGTGCCGGGGTCGTCGCGGTTGATCGAGGTGGTGCCGATGTCCAGCCGGCTGTTGACGGTGACGTTGCCGATGCCGCGCATCGAGAGGGTGGCCACGGCTCCGGTGATGGTGTGGGCGGACGAAGCGCCCACGATCAGCGTGCCGCCGTTGTTGTCGCCGGTGAGATAGGCGTACGACGTGCCGGTGAGAACGATGTCGCCGGCCCAGGTGGCGGAGCCGCTGTACTGCGTATAGTGGAGACCGGCGCGGCAGGTCGTGGTTCCCGTGTTCAGTGTAAGGGTTTCATTGCTGACGGTGACGCCGCTGCCGAGGATCAGCCGGTTCTCGGTGCCGGCGTTGCCGCCGTTCACGACCGTTCCGGAGGCGGTGGAGCCGAGTGCGCGGCCGTTGTTGACCGTGAGGGTGATGTTGGGGGTTCCGAGGACGCCGACGACGGTGACGCCGCCATAGGTGTTTGTGCCGGCCAGCGTTGCGGTCCCGTAGGTGTTGAACGAGGCGCTTGTTCCGGCGAGGGCGCTGCCGGCGCTCTGCGTGAAGGTCGCGTTGTTCGCCACGGTGACGCTGCTGTTGCTGAGCGAGCCGTTCAAGACCAGCGTGCCGGCGTTGACGAACGTCGCGCCGCCGTAGGCGTTGGCGCCGGTGATGGTGAGCCGGTTGGTTCCGCTCTTCGTCAGGTCGCACGCGCCGGTGATTGCTCCGCCGCCGATCGTGTAGGCGTTGGAGTCGGCGTTGACCGTCACCGAGAACGGCGCCACGGCATCCGGCGTGATGGCGATGGCCGGCGAGGCGGAGCCCGCGTTGTCGAAGATGACGGCTAAGCCGTCGGCGTAGGTCGCGGGCGTGGTGCCGTCGAGCCAGTTCGCCGTGGTCGTGTCCCACGCGTTGGCGGAGGCGTCGCCTTTCCAGACCAAGGTGCTGCCGCCGATGGTCAAAACCACGTTGGTGTCGCCGACGGTGAGCCGGTAACGGGGGTCGGCGCTGTTGAGGGTCAGCGTGCCGAGCCCGCTGCGCGAGGCATAGGTCATCAGCGTGTAAGCGCCGGCGGGCGCGGTACCGACATCGGGCGCGACGGTGTTGGCGCCGTTCAGCACCAGCTCGCTCGCCACGTCGAGGCGGTCGCAGCTTCCCGCCGCGGCGCCGAGCTCGAACGCGAGCGTGCCGCCGTTGAGTGTCAGGGCGGCGCTGCCGGCGCGGGCCAGGGTCAGCGTGCCGAGGCCGCCGACGCCCGGGGCGAGTGTGCCGCCGGCCGCGACCGACACGGCGCCGTAGACGGTGCCGGTGCCGCCGAGCGTGCCGCCTGAGGCGACGCTCACCGCGCTGTTGGCGTGCGTGGAGCCGTTGACGCGCAGCGTGCCCGCCGAGACGGCGGTGGTGCCGGTATAGGTGTTGGCGCCCGAGAGGGTCCAGGTGCCGGCGCCGCTGTTTTTGTCAATGATGATGCTGCCGCTGATCACGCCGCTCAATTCGCCATTGCCCGCGCCGACGAGCTGTAGGCGGGGATTGCGGATGGCCGAGGCGGTGGCCGGGGAAACGTTGCCGCTCAGGAGCAGGGTCTGGCCGGCGACGGCGTTTTCGATGATGCCGCCGTAAGCCAGCGTGTTGGTCGAGGTCTCCACGCGGATGGCGCGATTGCAGGAGCCTCCGGCTGAGCCGGTGAACAGCAGTTTGCCGGTCGTGTACCAGCCGTCTTGGCCCAGCTGGATCGAGTTGCCTTTGCCGATCGCGCAGGCCACGCCGCTGTCGGCGATGTTGGAGATGCTGAAGGCGCCGGCCGAGATCTGGATGTTGCCGGTGAAGGGGTTTGTGGGGCAGTTCAGGTACACGGTGCCGAAATCCGTCCGGGTGACACCCGCGCTGCCGACGTCAAGTACGCCGTTGATCACGAAGTTCCCCCCGCCGCGGAAAAGCGGGGCCGCCGCGCCCTTGATGTTGCCGTTCAGCGTCAGCGTCGTGCCGCTGTTGCTGACGTCCCAGTTGAAGCCGGAGGTGATAAAAATGGGCCGGTCGGTCGCCGCGGTGCCGCCCGTGTAGCTCAGGCGCGCGCTGTTGGTGATCGTGCCGCTCTCGACCGTGGTCGGGGCGCCGAAGGAACTGGCGCCTTCGCCGATGTTTTTGATGGAGTTGAAGTTGACCTGCCCGCTGCCGCTCATCACGGTCGGGCCGGTGTAGGTGTTCGCGCCGTTGAGCGTCAGGTTCCCGCCGCCGCTTTTGATCAGGCCATACGAACCGCCCGTCTCGCCGATGACGCCGGAGATCGCCAGATGGTGGTTGTTGTTCTGCGTGAAGGTCCGCGTGCCGTTGAGCAGGAGCGGCAGCGAGAGCGTATCCGTGATCGCGGCAGAGGAGGTGGTCGAGACGATGTTGCCGCCGAGGGTCACCCGGTTGCCGGAGAGGGTGAAGGCCGCCGTCTTGCCGCTGGACGCGTCGTTTAGCAGATTGATGCCCGCGAACCCCGTGTCGGCGTCAAAGTTGTTGGCCGCGGCGGTGCGCGTGCCGCCGGAGAAGGCCAGCGCGGCGCTGCCGTCGCTGGAGGGCTTGCTGCCGCCGTTCCAGTTGGCGTCCGTCTGCCAGTTGTTGTCGGTGCCGGCCCCATTCCACGTGAACGTCGCGGCCTGTAACGAGGTGACCAGCAATCCAAAATACAGACACACAGTATTTTTTTTCATCACACACTCCTTTGTTGGGTCAAATCAAAGCATTTTCCGGGCGGCGCGGCAAGCGGATGTGTCCGCGCTGCGGCCGCTTCATCCTTCGCCGGGCACGTCCGACACGGTCGGCCCGCTGAACGTGCCGTTCACCGCACAAGCGACAGTCGACCCGCAGAGCACGCGATCATTTCACGGTGACCAGCGTTCCGGAGTTGTCGTGCAGGACGCGCAGCATGCCGATACCCGCGAAATGCGAGTCATCGATGTGGTTCGCGCCGCTGCCCGCCGCGCCGTAGGTGCCAGCCCGCTGCATTTCGTCGCCGAAGTAGAGCCAGCCGACCCGCTCCTCCACGCCTGCGGCGAGGTTGATCTTGGCGGTCACCGTCTCCGCCGGCGGCATCATGACGGTCGCCGCGTCGGCGACCGCGACCGAGTTGGAGAGGAGCAGCGTGCCACTGCCGCCCACCGCGATGTTGGTGCTGTTGTTCCCGAAGGTGCCCGTGACGCCTACGGCCAGAACGCCGTTGCTCACGCTGAAGCCGCCGGAGGTGGCGTGTGCGCCGGTGAACAGCAGATTGCCGGTGCCCAGCTTGACGATGCTCACCGCGCCCGTGATGTTGCCGTTGTGCACGCTGTTGCCGCTCTGGTCCACCGTCAACGTCGCGGGGGCCGTGCTGAACATGACCCGTTTGACGGCGGCCGTCGACCCCGTCTCGAAGAAGCCGACGGTCTGATCGTTGCCGTTGAGATTCACGAGCGAGCTGTCGCCGCCGCCGCTGCCTTGCGTGAGCTTGATCGTCTTGAGAAACGCATTGGGCACATCGAAACGGATGAATTCGCCTCCGGCCACCATGGAAGACATCGTGTTGCCGGCAACCGCGAAAATCACGCCGCCGCCGCCCGTGTGGCAGGTCACGCTCGTGGCGGTGACCGGCTTTTCCGAGAAGCGGATCCAGGCGTTCGCCATCGCCGCGCAGATGAGGTAGCTCCCGTCGACGCCGCCGGTGACCTCCAGCGGGCTCCCGACCTCGGCGCGGATGCGTCCGTTGTTGGCGGTGATTTTGCCGGTCCAGATGTTGCTGCCCGTGTTGCTCCGCAGCGCGCCGTACCAGCTGCAGCCGGGAAGCCCGTCGCCCGAGATGGACAGCGGCTCGGCGACCGTGATGCCGCTGCCGCCGTCGACGCGGAGATAGCCGCCGTTCTTGACTTCCGTGGCGCCGGTCGCGCTGCCGAGCGCTTGGCCTTGCGTGATGACGGCGACCCCGTTGGTCATCACCGTGGTCTTGCCCCGATAGGTGTTGTTGCCGGCGAGCCGCAGAACCCCGTCGCCCTGAAAGGTCAGATCGCAGGGCGCATCGTTGTCGGAAAGCGCGCCGGTCACGTTGAACGTCGTGACGCCCGCCCCGTTGTTGGTGATGCTCCAGAGCTGATGGTCGGCGAAGACGATGTCTTCCGAAAACGTATACGTTCGCGACGTCGTGTTCGGCACGGCCGCCACGAGGCCGCTGAGGCCGTTGGTAACGACCCCGGCACCTGCGTCCACGGTGAAATTCGCGTCCGCGTTGAACACCATTCGGTTGAAGCTGACCGCCGTATCGACGACCGCCGTGGCGCCGCCTTCGGCGAACGTGGCGGTCGTGTAGCCGTCGAAGCCGGGCAGGGCGTCGCCGTTCCAGTTCGCCGCGGTGCTCATGTTGGGGTCGGTGCCGCCGCCGTCCCAGAGGGCGGCGGTCGGGCCGGCCGGGCCGGCCGCGACGCTGACGATGCCGGTTCCGCTGAAGAAGGTGTCGTTCACGTGCTCCGCGCCGCTGCCGGTTGCGCCCCACGTGCCGCTCACTTGGGGCTCGCCGGCCAGAAAGAGATTGCCGACGGTTTCGGAGACTCCCGTTTTGATTTTGACCTTCGCCCCCGCGGCGACCGTGAGGATGACGGTGTCCGGGAGCGACGTTCCGTTGCGCAGTTCGAGCGTGCCGCCGTTGACCCGGATGCGCTTCGTGGCACTGAAGCCACCGGTTTCCGCCACGGCGAGGGTACCGGCGTTCACGACGATGTTGCCGGTGGTGGTGGAGATCACGTTTGTGAAGGTGAGCGTGCCGGAACCGTTTTTGACGAGGGTGACCGCACCCGCCAACGCGGCTGGGAACACCGTCGTGGCGCCTTGGTTCAACGTCAGCGTGGCCGGCAACGCGCTGGTCACGGCCAGATAGCTTGGCGAGGAACTAGGGATCTGCGCCGAGAGAGACCCGATGGTCTGATCGAATCCGTTCATGTCGAAAACGCCGCCGCCGGTCGCCCAGTTGATGCCCAGGAGAAGGGTCGGGTTCGACGCAAACGCATTCGCGACCTCCATGCGTACGCGGTTGCTGTAACGGAGTCCCAATTGGGTCATGGTGTTGCCGGGCACGGCGAAAACGACGGTTCCCGGATTTTCTGTGGCCAGTTCGGCGGACGAGCCGAGCTCGATCGGCTTGTTGGTCACGACGAGCAAGGTTCCGTCGTAGGTGTAAAAGACGCATGCACCGCTGCCCGCGACGTGTTTGAGGCCGCCTGCGAGCACGAGCGCGTTGGCCCCGCTTTCTACCGCCAGCCGGGTCTCGTCCCGCTTCGAGATGAGGCCGCGGATAATGTTGGTTCCCGGGCCGCTGTAAAGGCTGGCCGCGTAGTTCGGGAGGCGGAATTTCAGGGTGATGGGCTCTGCGATCTCGACGGAGCCGCTGAACCGGAGGGAGCCGGAGGTGGACCCGTCGACCAGCGTGCCGGAAAGGGGGCTTCCCAAGGCGTTGCCGTGCGTGATTTCCACCCGGCATCCGTTCGAGACCGTGGTGAAGCCCTCGTAGGTGTTGTCGGCCGTCAGTTTCAGCGTGCTGTTGGTGATCGCGGCGGTCAGCCCGCCCGCGCCGCTCAACACGCCGTTGAGGGTGACCTGCTTACCGACGCCATACACGGTGCGGACACCGCTCAGGGCGAGCGGCAGGTTGATGGTCTGGACGTTGGCCGACAGGTTCGAGATGTTGCCGTCCAGCGTGATGGCGTTGCCCGCGAGCGTGAATGAGCCCGCGCCGTTGTTGAACCCGATTCCCGTGAAGCCGGTTCCCGCAGGGAGGTCGTTGTTGTTGCTCAGCCGCGACGCGCCGCCGAAGAAGAGCGCGTCGCCGGCCGAAGGGTAGGTGGCGTCGCCGTCCCAGTTGGCGGGCGTCTTCCAGTTCGCGTCGCTGCCGCCGCCGTCCCAAGTACGGTCCGCGCCGAGCGCGGTCGCCGCCATCCACGCGCAACACATTCCGACAAAGGTGCTCAGATACGTCATGTTCATTCGTTAAGGCCTTTCACAAAAGAGCGGGTCGTTATGCCGTTACCGCAAAGAGAACAGGGTTCCGGACTTGCTCAGCAGGACGGTCAATACCCCTTTGCCGGCGAAATGGGTGTTGTCCTTGAAGTTGGCACTGCTGCTGGACGAGCCATACGTGCCGCTCCGCTGCATCTTATCGCCGTAGAAGAGCCAGCCGACCTTCTCGTTGACGCCGTCATTCAAATTGATCTTGGCGGTGCTGACGCCGTTCGACGGCATCCACACGGTGGCGGTGTCGGCGATCGCGACCGAGTTGGAGAGCGCGAGCGTGCCAGCGCCGAGGACGAAGATGTTGGTGCTGTTGGGGCCGAACGTGCCATCGCGCGTGACCGCCAGCGTGCCGTTCGTGACGGTGAAGCTGCCGGTCGTCGAGGTAAAGGCATTCGTGAAGGTCAGCGTCGCGGTACCGCTCTTGACCAGGCCCACCGCGCCGGTGAAGCACATGTCGATGGTGTCGTTCACGTTCTGGTGGACCGTCAAGGTTGCGGGCGTCGCGCTCCGGATGACGCGTTGGGCCGCAATGTTGCCCGCCCCGATATAGAGCCGGCTGACGGTCTGGTCGTTGCCGTTCAGGTCCAGCGTGCCGCGCGGGCCGTACCCGATGCCGATCCGCAGAGAGGCTGTTGGGGGGATCGCGTTGGGCACATCGCAGCGCAACGTGCCGTTGGCGACCATCGTGTCGGCCCACGCGTTGCCCGCGACCGCCAGCACGGTGAGGCCGCCGGAGTCGGTGTAGAAGGTCTTGGGGCCGAGGTTGAGCGGCGTCGTGCTGAACACCGTCGTGGCGCTTGAGTTGATCACGAAAAGGCTGCCGACGCCATCCGCCGCCGTGACGCCGCCCGTAACGGTCAGCGTGCCGTTGTAGATTTGCAGGCGCACTTGGTTGTACAGGCTGATCGGTCCGCCGAGAACACAGCTCCCGAGTTCACTGCGGAGCGTGCCGCCGTTGTTAAACTCGCCGTTGAGAATCAGCGGCTCCGCAAGGTGGAGGTTGCTGCCCAGATACAGGAAGCCGCCTGCGCCGCCCATCACGGTCGTGCTGCCGTTGGTGCTGCCCAAGGCGTTGGCATGGTTCACGCGCAGCCACCCGTTGTTGATGAAGAGCGGGCCGTCGAAGGTGCTCGCGCCGGAAAGGGTCAGCGTGCCGTTGCCCGTTTTGATGAGCCCGCGGGAATTGTTCCCGTCATCGAGCGCGCCTGTCACCTGGAGCGTGGTTCCGCCCGCGCCGTTGTTGGTGACGCACCAGATCTGGTTGTCGTCCAAAACCAGATCTTCGGCCAACGTGTACGTCCGGCCGGTGGTGTTGGGGACCTGCGCGAAGAGGCCGCCCGCGCCGTTGGTGACCACGCCCGCCTCGGTCGCTGCCAGCGTGAAGTTGGCGTCGCGGTTGAAGGTCAGGCCGTAGAAGCCGATGGCCTGATCGACGGTGGCGGTCAGGCCGCCGGTCGCGAAGGTGGCGTACGTTGTCCCGTCGAAGGCCGGCAGGACATCATTCGTCCAATTGGCGATCGCGCTCACCAGCGTGTTGCCGAGGCCCTCGGCGTCCCACGTCGCGGCGGCGGAGGGCGTCGCGGCCGGTCCGCTCCAGACGAGGAGCTGGCCGTTTCCGACGAAATAGGTGTCGTTCTTGAAGAACGCCCCGCTGGTTGAGGAGCCGTAGGTGCCGCTCGCCTGCGGCACGCCGTCCACGACCAAGCGGTCGACCACTTCCACGAGGCCGGCGTTGATCTTGATTTTGCCGCCGGTCGCGAGTGACAGCGTGGCCGCGTCGCTGATGGCCGTCTGGCTCCGCAGTTCCAGCGTGCCGCCGGCCACGACAATATTGGTGCTGTTGCCGAGCTTGGACGCCGCCGTCACCAGCAGCGTGCCGTTGCTGACCACGACGCTGCCCGACGTGCTGTTCACGGCATTCGAAAGGCTCAGGGTGCCGGTGCCGGTCTTGACCAGGTTGACGCTGCCCGCCAACTGTCCCCAGTACGTGGTCGTGCCGCTCTGGTTCACGGTCAAGGTGGCGGGCGAGGCGCTGGTGATGACCACGGTTCCCGGCGTGCCGCCGGCCTGCGTGAGGCCTGCGACGGTCTGGTTGCGGCCGTTCAGGTTCAGCGTGCAGTTCGGCCCGTAGCTCACGCCGCCGATTTGCAGCGTCGTGGTGGCGGGAAGCGGGTCGTCGACATCGAACCGCATCGTGCCGCCGGTGAAGAGCGTGTTGCCCCAGGTGTTGCCGGCGACACCCAGGATCGTGAGCCCGCCGGAGTCCGCGTGGAACGTTCCGGTGCCGATCGTGATTGGCGCCGTGGCAAATTCGATCGTGCCGTTCGCGTTGACCACAAAGAAAGCGTTGACCCCCGTCACGCCGCCGGTGATCTTCAGCCAGGTGCCGCCGTTGGCGTTGTAGCGTCCGCCGGCGGTCGTGATCAGGCCGCTGACCGTATTGGTGCCGGTTTCATTCAGAATGCAGTTGCGGTTGACATTGCCGCCGGTGGCGGTGAGCGGTTCGGCGAAGTTCATCAGGTTGCCGCGGAGGTTGAGCGTGGCGCCCCGGCCGGTGTTGATGATCGTGTTGCCGGCGGTCGAGCCCAGGGCGTTGGCGTCTGCGATGACGACGGTGCCGGTGTTGAGGGTTGTGACGCCGTCATACGTGTTGCTGGCGGTCAGATAGAGCGTGAAGGCCCCCTCCTTGGTCAGGCCGCCCGCGCCGCTGACGGTATTGCTGACGGCGATGTTTCCGCTGACGGCGTTGAACGTGCGCGTGGCATCGAGGGCGATCGGCAGGTTGAGCGTCTGCGTGTCGCCGTCGTTGTTCACCACGTTGCCGCCCAGCGTGATCGCGTTGCCCCAGAGCGAGAAGGCGCCCGCGCCGCTGCTGAAGGAGAGACCGGAAAAGGCGAGCCCTTCGGCCAGGTCGTTTGTGTTGCTCAGACGGTAGGTGCCTGCGAAAAACAGCGCGTCGTTCACGGACGGCACGGTCGCGTCGCCATCCCAGTTGGCGGCGAGGCTCCAGTTGGCCGCCGTGCCGCCGCCGTCCCAGGTGCGGTCCGCCGAGTAGACGAGGGTGACACAAAAGGCCAAACTGAACGCCAGAGTAGTTCTCATTTTCATGATCCCCTCCTTATGGTCCTTTAACGCAGAACTCGCACCGCGCCCGAAGACGCGGCCGTCAAGAAACAAGATCAATACTACAGTATTTTGAGCAATGTGCCCAAGGGCAGAAGAATAACCTCACCCGACGGAAGTTGCCTGGCAACCTGTCCGGTCGGCGAGACGATCTTCGCGAGCTGCGCTTGGCTGAGACTGGCGGAAGCGCCAATGAAAAGGTGATTCGCTCCTCCCAGTCGCAGGTTTCGCAGAAGCAGCTGCCCCTCCCATGTTTGGCTGGCGCTGTCTGCACAGGTCAGCGTGCAGGCACCGTTGCCGAAGTCGATGACGGCCGCGCCGTCCACGTCCAGGCTGCCGGCGGTCTCGGAGAGGCCGTTCAGCAGCAGCGTGCCGTTGACGAGGCGCAGCGGGCTGGCGTCGGCGATGCGCTCGGAGGCGGAGAGCCGCAGCGTGCCCGCCGCGAGGGTCGTCGCGCCGGTGTAGCTGTTCGCCGCGACGAACCACACCGTGCCGGTCCCGGCCAGCGCCGCGCCGCCGGGGCCCGCGATGCCGCCGGTGACGAAGAGCGCGTTGGTGCCGCCCGCGACCGAGACCAGCTGGAGCGTGTTGCTTGCGGTGATCGGCCCGCTGAAAGTGCAGTTGACGTTGGAGACGCTGCCGATGGCGGAGGCGCCGCTGGTCGCAAAGGTGACGATGCCGCGCGCGAAGGTGAAGGCGCTGTTGGCCGGACCCTCGAAGGCGAAGGCCGGGGTGTCCGTCGGCTGCGTGCCGACGTCGCCGAGCTGCAGGGCGGAGGTCGAGTTTCCGAGGACGCTCTTGCCGCTGGCGGGCACATTGGCCGTGACCATGATCCGCCCGCTCCGGACGGTGGTCACGCCGCTGTAGGCGTTCAGGCTGCTTCTCAGCCGCAGCGTGCCAGCGCCGGTCTTGCGCAGGTGGCTGTTGGCCAGGCTGGTGTAGATGTTGAGCTCGCTGAAGAGGTCGAGGTCGACGTCGTCCGCGCCGTCGTTGATCTCGAAGATGTGGGTGTTGGATTGGGCCGCTGTAGAGGTGTTCGTGGGCCCGCACAGCGTGAGCTGTCCGCTGGTGATCCGTGCGCAACTCTGCGTACCGACATAGCTGAGAATCATCTCGGCGCCGTTGACATAGCTTTCCATCGGGGCGTTGTACCCGAGCACCGCGCCGTCGCCGAAAAGAAGCGCGGGGCCTTGGCTGGCCAGCGCGTGGACATTCTGCTGAATGGTGTTGCCGGCCTCTGTCAGCAGAGAGCCGCTCAAAATATGGATCGCCTTGAGTGCGAAGTTATAGCCGCCCCCGCTCCCTTTGGAGAGAACCAGCGTGCCGGGGCCGGTCTTCATGATCGTGGTATTGTTCCCGTCGATGACCGCGTTGGTCACCGCGCCGAACGTCAAGACCGTACCCGCCTGCGCGACGTCGAAGGCACAGGTATTGGTGGCCACGGCATACGTGAATCCTTTGTCGGTCCGCGTGCTCGGCCCCGTATAGCGCAGCACGCCGCCGTCGAACACCAGGTTGGAGCGATGGCTGCTCGCTTGCCCGAGCGCGCTCGGCAAACCGCCGTTGGTGAGGCTGTTGACGCTGAGCACGCCTTGGCTGATCTTGGTGGCGCCCGTGTAGGTATTCATGCCGGTCAGCGCAAGTGTGCCGAGCCCGAGTTTCTGCAGGTTGAGGCCGTGCCCGCCAGAGGGATTGCCGAGCGTATCGCTGACCTCAAAGGTGCCGCCAGGCGCGTTGGTCGTATTGAGCGCCAGCCATGAACCGGGTTTGAAGCCCGTCGTGGCGGTGCCGAGCGAGGCGATGGCGCTGATGTCTGCGGAGGAGAATTCTCCCGCGCCGCCCACGTTGAGCGAGAGGATCGCCCCGCTGTTGACCGTGAACCTTTCGGCCGAAAGCGGGCTGCCGTTGTAGAGTGCGCTCTTTTGGCCGACCTGCAGCGTGCCGGCGCCGACGGTGGTGACTCCCGCGTAATCGTTTATGCCGGCCAACGTGAGCACCCCTGCGCCCGCTTTGGTGAGCCCGCCCGCGCCGGTGATGCGGTTCGAAACGGTCATGTCCGCGCCGGCGGCAGTCTCGAAAGAGCCGTTGCCGGTCCCCAGCGTGATGCCGCGGGTCGCGTCGTCGAACACGCACGGGCCGACGGCCAGCAAGGTGGCGCCATTGCTGATGACCAGGTGGTCCGCCGCGAAGGAGGCCGGAGCGAGGCCGAGGGTGTTTTCGGAAAGGATGCGGAGTTTGCCGCCGCCGATCACCGTCTGTCCGGTCTGCAGGCAGTTGGTGCCGGAGACGGTCAGCTGTCCGGCGCCGAGTTTGACGAGGCGCAGCGAGCCGGCGAAGTTGCTGTTGTATTCGGTCGTTCCGCCCTGATTGACCGTGAGGGTGGCAGGCCCGGTGGAGCTGGTGAGGGTGCGGACGCCGTCATTGGTGATGACGCCGGTCAGCGTGCCGACCGTCTGGTCGTTGCCCTGCAGATCGATGTGGCTGTTGCGGGCGTAGGAGACGCCGACCTCCAGCGTCAAGGTGGCGGGCCAGGCGTTCGGCACTTCGAGCCGCAGCGTGCCGCCCGAGACTTCCAGCGGGCTGAACACGTTTCCGGCCGCAGCGAAGATCGCCGTGCGCGAGCCGTGGACGAAGCACTTCTGGCCGCTCGCCAAGATCGGCTGGCCGCTGATGCGCAGGGCCGAGTCGGCCGCGCCGTTGCCCGTGTCGAGGATCACGGTGGAGTTGAAGCTCGTGATGCCGCCGGTGATGTGGGCGTACGGGGCCTGATTGGAGATGCGGGCCTGTCCGCCCGTGATCGTGATGAGGCCGCTGTAGAGGTTGGAGCCGCTCATGAAGTTCATGGAGCCGGAGTTCTGATTCACCAGCGTGATCGGCTCCGCCACGGCGAGGCCGCCGTGGATCTCGATGCCGGTGCCGGTCGCGATGGTCGTGCCGGCGGAGGGTGAACCCAGCGCTTGGCCGTGGGTGATCAAGAGGCGACCACCGGCGTTGACGACCGTTTCGCCCCCATAGGTGTTGGCTCCCGCGAGGGTTAGGGTTTTCGATCCGGTCTTGGTCAGGCCGCCCGAGCCGCTGACCACATCCGCGAGCACCAGGGCGCCGCTGGCGGCATTGATGGTGCGCGGGCCGTCGAGGATCAGGGGCAAGGCGATCGTCTGTGTGTCGGCGTCGTTGTTGACGAGGTCGCCGCCGAGCGTGACGGCATTCCCGCTGAGCAGAAAGGCCCCGGCGCCGCTGCTGAACGTGAGCCCCGCGATGGAGGTCCCGGCGTCCAGGTCATTCGTATTGTTGAGCCCGGCCGAGCCGCCGAAGAAGAGCGCGTCGCCGGCCGAAGGATAGGTGGCGTCGCCGTCCCAGTTGGCGGTCGTCTTCCAGTTCGCGTCGCTGCCGCCGCCGTCCCACGTGCGGTCGGCCGCGGCGGCGGTCGCCGCCGCCCACACGCACAATCCTCCGAGCGCAACGCCCAGATGCAAGCTTTTCATCCGTCAGGGTCCTTTCCTTCTCGAAACAGGGATCTTTCTCAGGTCTCGTCCGCTCACAGCAAGCTGAACAGCGTCCCGGATTTGCTGAACCGGACGGTCAGCACCCCTTTGCCGGCAAAGAGGGTGTCGTCTTTGTGGGCGGCGCTGCTGCTGGACGAGCCGTAGGTGCCGGCCCGCTGCATCTTGCCGCCGTAGAACAGCCAGCCGACCTTCTCGTTGACGCCGTCATTCAGATTGATCTTGGCGGTGCTGACGCCGGCCGGCGGCATCCACACGGTGGCGGTGTCGGCGATCGCGACCGAGTTGGAGAGCGCGAGCGTGCCGGCGCCGAGGACGAAGAGGTTGGTGCTGTTGGGGCCGAACGTGCCGTCGCGCGTGACCGCCAGCGTGCCGTTCGTGACGGTGAAGCTGCCGGTCGTCGAGGTGAACGCGTTGGTCAGCGTGAGCGTTCCCGAGCCGGCTTTGAGCAGACTCACCGCGCCGGTGAACCGCGCGTCGATCAACGTATTGTCGTTCTGGTTCACGGTCAGGCAAGCGGGTGTCGCGCTGGTCACCGTCCGCGAGGCGGACACGGACGTTTCGAGATAGAACTTACCCACCGTCTGGTCGTTGCCCCGAAGATCCAGCGTGCCGCTGGGCGAGTACCAGACGCCGAGGCGGAGCATCGATGACGGCGGAAGCGCGTTGGGCACTTCACATCGGAGGGTGCCTCCCGCGAGCATGGTGTCGCCCCACGTGTTGCCGGGCACGGCCAGCACCGTGGTCCCGCCGGAATCGGCCCAGAACGTGCGCGTCCCCAGATTGAGCGGCTTGTCCGTGAACGTGACGGTCGCGCCGGCGTTGATGACGAACAGCCCGTTGTTGTCGGCCGTCACGCCCCCCGACACGACCAAGGGGTTGCCATTGTTGTTGAAGCGGACCTGGTTCGAGCAAACGAGGGCACCGCTCAAGACATTGCTGCCGCTCACGACGTAGAGCGTGCCGGCGTTGTTCCTTTCGCCGTTGAGGATCAGCGGCTCGGTGATCGTCATGTTGCCGTTGAGGAAGAGTCGTCCGCCCATGCTGCCGTTGATCACGGTGCTCCCGTTTGTGCTGCCCAGCGCCTGCGCGTGGCTGATCGTCAGGTCGCCTTCGTTGACGGTGAAGCTCCCGTCGAAGGTGTTGCTGGCGCTCAGCGTCAGCGCGCCGAACCCGCTTTTGAGAATGTTGCAGGGCAGCAAGCCGTCGTCGATCACGCCGCGCACGCTCAGGGCCGTCACGCCCGGCGTGTTCGTCCCGACGAACCACGTCTGATGATCGGTCAGCACGAGGTCCTCAAGAATCGTATAGGTCCGCGGCGTCGTATTCGGAGCCGAAGCGAAGAGCCCGCCCGCCGCATTGGAGATCACGCCGGAGCCGGCCCCCAGCGTGAAGGCCCCGTCGCGATTGAAGGTCATGCCATAGAACGTGGCCGCCACGTCGACGGTCGCCGTGGCGCCCCCCTCTGCGAAGACGGCGCGGTTGGAGCCGTCGAAGGCGGGGACAGCGTTTCCGACCCAGTTGTCGGCGGTGCTCAGCAGCAGGTTTTCGCCGCCCGCATCCCACGTGACGGCCGTCGGCGTGAGAGGCGGATTGTTTGACACGTACAGGAGCCCTGTGCCGTCGAAGTGTGCGTCGTCGACGAACATGGCTCCGGCGCTGTCAGGCGAGCCGTAATACCCGCGCGGCTGCGGCACGCCGTTCAGGATCAGGTAGCCGACCGTTTCGGTGACGCCGCCGGCGAGCGACACCGTCGCGCCGTCGTCGATGCGCAGCGTGGCGTGGTCGGCGAGGGCTGCGGCGGTCTGCAGCGCGAGCGCGCCTCCCGATACCGTCACATTCGTGGCGTTGCCCAAGGAGGCGCCCGAGGCCAGCGCCAGCGTGCCGTTGCTCACGGTGACAGGCCCGATGGTGTCGCTGAGGTAGTTGCTGAGCGTCAGGGTGCCGGCCCCGGCTTTGACCAATCCGAGCGCCCCGGTCAGCCGTCCGTTGAAGAGCGTGCCGGCGGCCTGGTCGACCGTCAACGTCGCCGCCGTCGCGCTCGTGAGGATGTTGGTATAGAATGCGTGCGAAGGGGTGCCGGAAAGCTGGCTGACGGTTTGGTTGCGGCCGTTCAGATCAAACGTCGCATGGTTGGCGAAAGACCATCCCGTGGTGCAGGCGAATGCCAGGGCCACTTCCGGTGCGAGCGAGCCGCCCGCGCCGAACCTCAGCGTCCCGTTGAGGAGCACGATGCGACCTTGGAAAGAGTTTGCGGCGTTCAAGGTCCAGGAGCCCGCATCCGACTTGATAAGCGCGGTTGCGGCGCCCTCCGCGATCACGCCGCCGATCGTGCCGGCACCGCCGCCGCGCAGATGCAGCGTGTAGGTGTTGAGGTCGATGTTGCCGTTGAGCGTCACGTTCGCGTTGTTGCCGTTCGGCATCGCCGCGAAGATCGGCGAGGTCGCGAAAAGGCTGATGGGGTTGGTATGCGTCGTGGTGTTGTAGAAATTCAGTCCGCCGGGGTTGACGAGGTTGGTGGCCAGCGACCCGCCGTACAGGCTCACCGGCCCCGTGCCCATCGCCTGGCTGGCATTGATGTTGACCTTGGCCCAGTCGCCGTTGTTGGCCCTGACGATGAGCCCGCCCGAGAAGGTGTTGGCGCTGCTGTTGAGCGAAAGGCCGCCCGCATTCGACTGCTTGTCGATCCCGCCGCCGCCCGTGACCGGACCGCGCAGTTCCACACCGTACGTGCCGATCTCGGCGAAGAGCGTAGTCCCGTCCGGAATATCGACCGCGTTGGTGATGACGCAGGTGGCGTTGCGGTTGAGGTAGATGCGCGGGTGCGTCACGCCGTTCGTCACGAACTGGAGCTGCCCGCCGCCGATGGTGAAGGCCGTCGTGTAAGTGGCTCCGCCCAGGAAATCCAGCCGGTTCAACAGAAAGGGCGCCGCGATGTTCTGCACCGGCTGCAGGCGAGCGCCCCCGTCAAATTTCAAATAGGTGTCGCTCGCGCTGACCGGCGCGCCGTCGGGACTCCAGTTTTCCGCCGAACTCCAGTTGCTGTCGACGGTGCTGCCGCCATCCCACGTATTGGTTGTCGCGCAGGCGACGGACGTCAGGAGCATACAGCCCATGACACATGCGGTCTGTTTCATATTTGTCTCACAGTGCTCGCCCGGTGTGCCGGGCATGGGGTTACCGAACCGTGATCAGCGTGCCCAGCGGCAGGAGGACCACCTCGCCGTCGGCGCGCTGGGCGGCTTGTTGGCCGCTCGGCGAAAGGATCTTGGCGAGCTGCGCCTCGCTGAGCGTGGCGGAGGTGCCGACGTAGAGGTGGTCGGCGCCCGACGTCCAGTTGCGCAGCAGCACGGTGCCGCCCCACGTCTCCGCGGCGCTGTCGGCCAGCCGCAGGGTGGAGGCGCCGCCGCCGAAATCGATGACGGCCGCGCCGTCCACGTCCAGGCTGCCGGCGGTCTCGGAGAGGCCGTTCAGCAGCAGCGTGCCGTTGACGAGGCGCAGCGGGCTGGCGTCGTCGACGCGCTCGGA
>Ga0209099_1000040_pt1 | contig 141926 bp, 111 predicted proteins | sample AD_JPNHW2_MetaG_FD_184430 | JGI IMG/M metagenome (GOLD analysis project Ga0209099, IMG submission 184430) | Active sludge microbial communities of municipal wastewater-treating anaerobic digesters from Japan - AD_JPNHW2_MetaG (SPAdes) (version 2) | ecosystem: Engineered > Bioreactor >...
TACTCTGTAAAAATCTCTGTCTTCTTTTCTGCAGTCAAATAGTTCATAACACTGATAATTAGTGGGTATTTAAATGCGTAATTTGAGGCGCAAAGATATATATAATTTTGGAAATTAAAAGGGTAATATTTCTATAAAATATTTACTATAAATAAAAAATCAACGCTGGTGGGGTTATTCAAGCGGTTTTAGAGCTCAAAGAAAATTCTTTTTTTCTATGAAACAAGACTCAATATTAATTTTTGCACTGTTCTTTTAGGATGTTCAATGAATTTTCAATAGTAGTAGGTTGATAATTAAACTCTTTGATTGCTTTTTGAATATTTAAGTTTGTTTTTAAAGGACGCAATGCTGGTTCTGATAGCTCTTTTGTTGATACTGGAATAAGTAAACGCTCATCTAATCCAAACACATTGGCTATTTGCTTTGAAAAATCAAATACCGATATTGCTTCTGAACCTGAAACATTATAAACTCCAGCCAATCTTTTTTCGGCCAAGGTTACTAGTGCTGATGCAAGGTCTTCTGCAAAAGTTGGTGTTCGAACTTGGTCGGATGGAACTTTGTAGGTTTTCGAATTTTTAAGATGATCAATTACTTTAAGAGCAATGTTCATTCTAGCAAGATGATCTTCGTAACCATATACTAATGATGTTCTTACGATGGTAGCGCCAATATTTAAATCAAGTAAATTTTTCTCAGCTTCTAATTTTGTTACTCCGTAATACGATATTGGTGCAGAAAGATCTTCTTCGGAATAATCACCCTTGTTCCCATCAAAAATAAAATCGGAAGAAAGAAATATCATATGAACTCCATAATCTCTGCAAGAAGATGCCAAACGTGTTGTAACCTCAACATTTAGCTTAAAACAAGTATATCTATCTACTTCACAGGCATCCGGACTAGCAATTGCCGCGCAATGTATTAGAACTTCAGGCTTAATAGTCTCTATAAGCTTATTGATATCGGAATAGATGAGATTTACAGTGAAGAATTGAACCCTTGAATCAAACTGAATTCTTTTCTGAGAAGTAGCATAAATCTGATTATCAGCATTCTGAAGCATTAGTCGTATTACTTTACGACCAATTAGTCCGTTTGCCCCTGTAATCAGAATTTTCAAATCCTTCTAATTATTTGGTTTTGTATTAGATAAATATAATAAAACTGTTTTAAAAAGCTAGAATAATTTTAAACTTTTTGTTCAACCTACAATCTCTCCGCTCAGAATATCCTTTAATTGCCATACTTGCTCTCGGGTTCCGAGCACAAAAAGTTTATCGCCAGAATCTATTTTTGTATTTGAAGATGGATTTAAGATATATTGCTTGCTTACTTGTTTTACTCCAATGATATTTGCACCTTTTGTCTCCTTTATTTTTATATCACCAATTAATCTTGAGGTAAAATCTTTACTTAGCTGCAACTCATAGAGAGATACTTCGCCGCTACGTTGTAACATAATTGTATCTACAAATTCGTTAATATCGGGCTGGACAATGAGTTTTGCCATTTGCTGCCCTCCAACCTTATCGGGCATTATTACATTGGATGCACCAGCTAAAAGCAACTTCTTATCATTACCTAAAGCGGAAGCACGGCTAATAATTTTCAACCTAGGGTTCATCTCTCTTGCGGTTATCACAACGAATAGATTATCTGCATCATTAGGCATTGCAGTAATTAATGCTTGTGCGCGATCGATGCCAGCATTGAAAAGAACAGTATCCTCAGTTGCGTCACCTAGTACATGCAGTATTTTGCTACTATTCTCAAACTGACTAATGATCTTTTGACTTTTATCGATAACAACAACTGAATAGCCATTCTCCACAAGTTCTAAAACCGCTTGTGATCCGTTGCGACCATAACCTACCACAATGATATGATCTGTTAGCTTGCTGATTTTCTTTTCCACTTTTGTACTTAATTTAAGATTACGAACAAGATTCTCAATAAAATACTGGGATATAACAGTGACCGCCAATGCGTATATTCCTAAACTTAGAATTATGAGAATAACTGTAAACCACATTCCAACCGTAGAGAGAGGATGAACCTCACGAAACCCAACTGTACCCATAGTAATAATGGTCATATAAACAGCTTCGGTAAAGCTATAACCCTCTATAACCATATAGCCAAGGATACCAAAAAAAATCCCTGCTATTAACGTAGCAATTGCAATTCTAGCCGATCGTTTGCTGTGAATATCCATAATCTATATCAATGTTCTTCTATACTTTTTAATAAATACTTTGCACCCAGATGGCAATAGATACACTTTTTAGGATCGCAATACGATGTCTTTAGCTGAATCAATGCTTGAGAATCGTATGCTGATTTAGCCTCTACCCCTAAGCCCTCAAATCCAGTTGTAATGCTGTTTTTCTCAGGTTGAATTGATTCGAGTAGCTTAATTGCTTTACCCTTTAATTTGGCATCGGATCGCGATATTCCATAAGCAAAAATAAATGGAACAATTGAGTTTATTGCTATTATACTCAAAGTATCTGTGCCAATTCTTTTTTTAGTACGTTTAGATTCCTTGCAGAAATTATAATGCATTTCCCAGTATTCAGAGGTGTCTATCTTAAAAAGGGGAATAATATCTTTTACATCATCGACCTCGATAACCTTTGAAAATAGAGATGAAGATTGATGTACAAGTTTTGCAAATTGGGCTATCCGAATTGTTGGGAAAGCGGTTGGGCGAATTCTTAAGAATTTCCAAAGATGACCCTGAATTGGACTTAAATTAAACTTATGCTGAAGATACTGGTATTCTTTATGCAATTTCATTGAGTAATCATCACATCCTCTCATATCAGAGGACAAAAGCCCAGATTGCCCGAAAAGAATTGCCTCAACTTGGAAAAGATTGTCTTTGTGCTTTGATAGCACCTTTAACGGGGTTGTTTGCGCCAACAGCTCAAAGGGTAACGCATTAACCTTAAGCCCAAAACTTCTTGCAACAGATTGATAAAAAGCCTCCTCCCAGCTTCCTTTTGCCTTTTCAACTAGTTCAAAAACTTGCTTTGTTTTTTGCTCTAGTCTTTCAATTAAGAGGCTTTCGAGCCACATTCGAACTGAAAACGTATCAAAGCTTTTAAAAGTATCATCGCATGGGATCCAACTGCCTGAGGAGGTAAGATGTAAAAGATTCCATTCAAGAGCATCGGGATATTTTACTTCTAAAGTTGGTATTTCTTGCCCTTTGCTGTTTGTTGCAGGTTTATCGTTTTGAATGACTACATGCAGAATTACATTGTCATATGCAGAATCGGTATGATGATTATGAATATACCAATCTGAAGATTTGATGTGCATTTCAACATTTCCAGCCCATGTTGTATCACCAATTTTGACTTTTGCATTAAAGAAATCGGGGCCTGAATCACTATTGATCTCGCCAGGATCAATCACCTCAATCAACTCACCATTGGATGTTGTTTGTTTGTTAAATGTAAAGTATTTGGTTTTCCAAATAAAATTAAGAATCTGCTCCTTCATATGAAACTCATAACTTTTATGCCTTAAGTTAATAAAATAAATAAAGCAAATATTTGAATAGTATTGATTGATTAAAAAAATGTATTTTTGCTGACCATATTTCGGGGTGTAGCCCCGCACTAGCGGGATAAACTCCGCCCTGTTCCCGGGCTGCTTTTGAATCGGGCACTGGTGGCAAGTTGGATAAATGGGTTCTTTTCGGGTTTAATTAATATTTCGGGGTGTAGCGCAGCCCGGTTAGCGCGCGTCGTTCGGGACGACGAGGTCGAGAGTTCGAATCTCTCCACCCCGACTACAAATAGTAACAAAACTATTTCATGTAAAAATGTATATTTCATAATTGTTTCAAAACACTTGATGGCATCATTTCATTTAATTAGTAGATTTCTTTTAGTATTATACCTCTGAATATAGCTTCTTTTACTTGCCTCATTCAAAAATGAATGCTTAATCAGAACTTCGACCAAGGCCTGCTTGGTTAAAAAAGGCATAATCTGCTTTTCAACCCTTTGTTCAACGACACCAATCCTTCTTCCGAACTCTATGAAATCAGCTTTGCATGGATGCCCGTTATTTGCGTATTCAGCACTTTTGAACCCATCAGCAAATAGCCCTTTATCCAAACCAAAATCAGAATCGCTTACATGTAAGCGTGTGTTAAGCAGGTCGTAAGCAGGGCTAAGAAGATAGTCTCCATGGGTAGATTCGAGCAATGCAAAATTCTTTAGGTGGGCGTCACCATTGGAGAATAAATAGTTGAAAAGAACTAATGAAAAGTACTTTTCTATTTCAACCCTCCAAGCAGGAACAAACTTCTGAATTAATATACCCAGCTCTTCATAGCTATAATCATACTTAAAATTTTCTCCTGCATTATCCTTTGTTTTTCCTACTAGTGATGCAAAGTCCTCTTTCCCCCATTTAGTTCCATCAGGTTTTACGTCAAACCGTTTGGTTATATATGCAGGTGAGCCGTTTTTGAAAAAAATAATTGCATTTTCGGCAGTATTTATCCCATATACCTGTTTAGCAATTTGCATTGTTAAGTGCTCGTTTGCAGGTACCTCATCAACCTTCATCAGATCTCTGGGAATTGGCTTTAGTATGTACGTTCCTTGCTCTCCACTTCTTGTTAACCTAAGCTTATTCTTATCTAAAACCAAGCTAAACTTCTCCTGAACTCCAGAGATCGAAATACGCTTTATATTCTCCATGAATAGCTCTGCAACCGCTTCATCCTCCTGAGGAGGATTGTAAGGCAAAATATGGCTTACCTTTTTGCCGTTAAAAAGTTTTTTTAACGAGGTAGGGCTATAGGAGCTATACCCTTCAGCTAAAGTGCTAGGGCAATATTTAAGATCATTTACATCCATCATTCAACAGGTTTTACAGTAATTGCACCGATTGTATCATATTGGGCAGTAGCCATAAGAAAACCAAAGCTATCGTTCTCATCTATCTTTAGGTATCTACTTTGTAACGCTCTATTCACCCCCTCACTGAGTAAATTGTAGAAGAAAGGGAATAGATATTCGCTCCGGTACTCCTTCTGGTTTTTTGGCAGAGTTAAGCTGATTGCTGGCTTGGTTGAATCATTAAAGTAAGAATCATCGTAACTGAAAACGTAACTATTTCGATTGATTTCTGTTAGAATACCTGCAAGCACCCCGTTCCTAAATACTTCTATTTTACGCATTTGCTAATAGTTAACTACTTTTTAATCTCGAGCTTTAACTCCATCCCTAAAACTTCAGTCAGCTTATTTATTACCTCAAGGGATGGATTGCCTTTCCCCTTTTCTAGCGTGTATAGGGTATTTAAACCAACTTTGGCTAGCTCGGCTAGGTCAGGCTGAGTTATTCCCAGCTCTTTTCGCCTTTGCTTGATCATCACACCCAATTCTTTAGCTAACATTCGATTTTAATTTTATTATACACTATTCACAGTATACTGTGATTTTATCGTAAAATTAAATAAAATTTTAGAATATTACAAGCATAATCACAATATAATGTGATATTTAATATTTTTTTTCATTTGTGAATTTTTTCTTATTTAAATCACAATACAATGTGAGTTTTGTGATTTTTTTATTAGCAAATGACAAATAATTTTCATTTGCTAATATTATTTTCTCAAATGTTAATCACAAAAAAATTGGATTTATATAATTCACAACCTAAGTTTGCTAATAATTGATTTTAAAGTCCTTATTCAAATATTAGCATATGGAAAAAGTTTCTTTAACTGGTAAAGAGCTATATGAACTAGTATGGTCAAATTCGCTCAAATCACTTTCAAGAAAGTACAATATCTCGGACAATGGAATAAGTAAAATTTGCCGGAAAAACGGTACCACATTACCCCGACAATTATTAAAACAAAAATGAACGTATGATGAACGTACAAACTTACTTCATATCAATAAGAGTTTTAGAGATTGCCTCCCTAAGTTTAGGAGAAACATTAACCTCCTTGGCATAATCATTCCACTTTTTTACTGTACTATTTATCTCATCGATAATTGCCTCTGCTTTTTTACAACGAATAGACTTTCCAATTAAAAGTAAATCCTCTTTGGTAATATCATTTCGTTTACCGTTTATACTTAAAGCATGCTGGCTTACCCATTTATGGTCAGGTTTGTACGCATGGCAAATATCATAGGCAGGAGCTAACTCCCAAATGCCTTCCCTTTTAAGTCTAAACGAAAAGTTTTTTGTGTGGTCATCACAGTTTCTTGCAAGTACATTAAACACCATGCGTCTATACATTTGTTCTGCTTCAGGATATGGTAACTTAAGCTCCCTCATCGTTTGAAAAAGCTGTTCATAGCTAAAACTTGTAACCGCATTGTAATCAAAATGCCTTATCGCACAAAATGTTTGAATGTGATGTTTTACATCTCCTGCCTCTCTGTCAAACCGCTTAGTCATAAAATGCGCTCTTCCGTTTTCTTCAAGCAATTTTGAGTGCATCATCTCAATTCCACAATGGGTAGCCATGTTATAGTACGCCATCTCCACCCTACCATAGCCAAGCGATGTACCCAGCTGAACATCGCTAACTCCATCCAACTTAATCAACCAATGCTCAAAATCCTTTGGTGCATTTGCCTGACCCGATCTAACCTCTCCCGTTCTTTCGTTGAACGCGATAACTGCTTTAGGTCTAGCCCCGCCCGCCGATGTACCTATTCGTAATATTTCTAGTACTGCTTTCTCCTCATCCTCTTTTAGGTTTGTTGTAAATGCTTCCCTTTTGGAAAGCATTTTTTTGGCAATGCTTACAAGGCTATCTATTTCGACTGAAAAGGAGGTTTTCCGTTCCTTTAAAGTAGCAGGCTCAAATTCCAAAGCACCCATACCCCTTGTACCAATGAAGCATAGCATTTCAACAGGATTCATGCTATTTATAGGGCGACCTCGCTGCGCTAGCCACATATTAATTAATTCATTACCATACTTATCTGGCAAAGAGTCGGCAAGCAATCCCGGTAAACCCTTAAAGGTGTCGAGAGCCCCATCAGGCACTCTCCTATGAGCAGGAAAATCAAATCTTGCTTTCTCTGAATCGATAGGCATCATCAAGGGTGCTAAATCCCATTTTAAGACTTTAAAAGAGGGATTGTATTCGAAGGTTGCATAGCCTAAATCATCGTTCCAAGCCACAGCACCAACTAGTTTTCCCCAAATCTTAACTTCTGCTACGTTCATCTTTACCAATCGCTTTTAAGTTTCTCACTTAGTTGTTTTCCTCTTGCTCTCTGCCTTTTCTCTTTTTCTGCCCTTGCCAATGCTAGAGGGCTAATTGTATTGGGTATAGAAAACACTTCCATTACTTGTAGCTGATTTAAAACTCGCAGCACCTGTATCAACGTTGCCAATGTAACGGGCTCGCCCTTTTCAAGTAAACTTAACGTTGAACGGCTTATTCCCGCCATTTTAGCCAAGCTATCCTGTGTTTTGTTCTGTTCAAGGCGATGGTGCTTCACATATTGGCCTATGTGCTCTACTAGCGCCTTATCGCTCATCGACACCCAGTTATTGTTTGATATGTCAGTCATAAATAATTTTTTTTTTGTTTATGAATGATTTACCATACAAAGATATGTATTTTTAATGTAAATTAAAATATTATGTATGATATATCATTCACTATATGTATTTTTTGATTTTAATGAATGATTTATCATTCATATAAATACATTTATTAATTGTAAATTGATCTGTAGTTTAGCATTCATAGCACATAGCATACATTAATTAAGAAAATGTCTAATTTCTTTATGGCTATCTTTTTTAATAACTCTAAGGAACAGTAGGTGATTAAGGTATATTTTCAACTTTTTTTAGTACAAAGTTGGAGTATTCACCCTTTAAATATCAAATTATCAGAGGTCAATTTTTTCACCACACCGACTAAATAAAAAATTCTCACTTTAAAAGAGCTAGGCTTTTTTATTTACTCTCGATTTTATTGTATTTCAATAGCAATAATAGTATTCTCAATCAAGTTTATTGATGAGGAAAATCATTATCAATTTTGAATAACCCTATTCTCTTTTATATACTTTTCAGATATAATTCGCAATTTATTTCTAATTTGAATTTCAACTACTTATGGTTTTTATCCCTTTAGTAAATAACATAACTCTTCTTCTTTCCCTCAGCATCTTATATAGTATTATTTCAAGACGTTGGGATTATTCCTCTTTTTGGCATCGTGTTATTGCTGGTATTCTGTTTGGTATTGTTGCTATAATAGGCATGATGAATCCGTTAAAACTCCAGCCTGGAGTCATATTCGATGGGAGAAGTATAATTCTTAGTATTGGTGGACTTTTTGGAGGGCCAATTACAGCAATATTATCAACATTAATTAGCTCAACGTACCGTATTTATCTTGGTGGAGCAGGAGCATACATGGGAGTTGGAGTAATTGTATCAAGCTCATTGCTTGGTGTGATTTATTACTATATCCGTAAAAGGTACAAGAAATCAACCAACATTATATTCCTCTTTATTTTTGGTATAGTTGTTCATTTGAATATGCTTATTCTAACTTCGGCATTACCATCAAATCTGTCGAATGACGTATTTAGAACTATTGCATTACCAGTATTAATAATTTACCCAACTGGATCGCTCTTAATGTGTTTGCTTTTCCTTCAACAAGAGTCACGGTTAAAGGTTATTAACGCATTAAAAGAAAGTGAAGAGAAATACCGCCTTTTGGTCGAAAAGGCATCCAACCCAATTGTAAAGCTTGACTCAAGCGGAAGAATCATCTTTATCAACTCTTTTGCTCAGGAACTAATTGGATTCCTACCATCGGAGGTAATTGGGAAATTTGCAATGGGATCAATTATTCAAAATAATAATAACTCATATAAGGAATTTGCAAAAATAATTGAGGAGCTTATTGACAAGCCCGAAAGGTATGCAAATACAGAAACTGAAATTACATGCAAGAATGGTTCAGCTAAATGGGTATCTTGGAACTATAAGGTAATCAAGGAGGATAATACAAACACAATCGAGATTCTTTGCGTTGGCAATGAAATCACCGAAAAAAAGAAAGTTGAACTTGCCCTTATAGAGTCAGAGCAAAAATATCGTCAGCTATACGAAAGTTTAATGGATGGATTTGCAAAGGTTGATCTTGGGGGTAAAATTATAGATTGTAATAATGCATTTCTTGAAATGGTTGGATACTCCAAAGACGAACTGCTAACCCTCACCTACAAAGATATTACTCCTAAACGTTGGCATGAATTTGAAAGGAGTTTACTAAACGAGCAATTCTTTAAACTCGGCTATACTCAACAATATGAAAAAGAGTATGTAAGAAAAGATGGAGAGATAATTTCAGTTGAACTTAGAACATACTTATCTTTTAAAGAAAACTTGGGTGTAACAGGAATGTGGGCAATCATAAGAGATATAACACAAAGAAAGAGAGCTGAAATTGAATTAGTTAAATCAGAAGAAAAGTACAGAACAATTATTGAGCTTGCTTCTGATACAATAATTCTTGGGGATGAGAATGGCAATATAATTGGTGCAAACCTTAAGGCTACTGAATTGACAGGTTACTCAACTGATGAGCTAATGATAATGAATATATCACACCTATTCTCAAAGTCAACCCTAAATAATATTCCTCTCAGATACGACTTACTTCAAGAGGGGAAAGTAATTATCAATGAACGTTTAATCCTAAGGAAAAATAGTAGCGAGGTTCATGTAGAAATGAACTCAAAAAAGATGCCCCATAATACATATATTTCAATAATTAGAGACATTACAGAAAGAATAAATGCCGAAAAGAGTTTAAGGGAAAATGAACAACTCCTTAGAAAGCAAAACGCAGAATACCAAGCATTAAACGAGGAACTAAACGAAACAAATCAGAAGATACGCGAGATCAATGAGAAGCTTATTGTTGCTTCAGAAAAGGCTCAGGAAAGCGATAGGTTAAAATCCTCTTTCCTAGCAAATATGTCTCATGAAATTAGAACCCCTATGAATGGGATTATTGGATTTAGCGAACTTCTACTAAAACCCAATATCACCCCACATGAAATAAATAAATACGTAGATATTATTACCAAATCGAGTAAACAGCTTCTTTCCATTATTAACGACATCATCGATATATCTAAAATTGAAGCCGGTCAAGTAACAATTAATAACATTCCAATTAATATTAATCAAGCGCTGAAAGATGTTTCTAACTTATATAGCGTACCATCAAAAAGGAAGAATAACAACATAAAACTTTCATTCCCTGAAGATTCGGATTCATTAACTATTATTTCTGATGAAACAAAGATTAATCAGATAGTTGGAAACCTTGTAAGTAATGCTATCAAATTTACTACAAATGGAGAGATTGAAATTGGCTATGCTATTAAAGTTTCTTGTTTAGAACTATTTGTTAAAGATAATGGTATCGGAATTGACCCTGAAAACCACACTTTGATTTTTGAGCGGTTTCGACAGGTTGAAGGAACAAGCTCATCTTCAATAAATGGAACTGGACTCGGTTTAGCAATTTCTAAATCACTTGTAGAAATGCTAGGTGGAAAAATTTGGGTAGACAGCGCCTTGGGTTGCGGTACCAAGTTTTATTTTACTTTACCGATTGAATAGCCAATTCTTAAGAAGTGTTATAAGACTAACCGATAAAGGATCATTTCTTATTAAATTTTTCGATCGAGGTAATCGATAAAGACTTTTTTGTACTGATCGCTTACCGGAATTCTTTGTTTGCCGAAAACTATACAACTATTATCAACCACCTCAATGTGGTTTAAGTTTATTACAAAAGATCGATGAACTCTCATAAATATAGTTGATGGCAACTTCTCTTCTATCGCTTTCATGCTCATCATCGTGACAATAGGGAGATCGTTTTTGAGCACTATTTTAACATACTCACGTTGCCCCTCAACATATAGAATATCATCATAAAAAACTTTTCGAAGCTTATAGTCTGACCTGACAAAAAAAGAGTTCTGTGAAAGCACATCGCCATCCTTCGACTTATTTAGCAGTTCAAAGTAATACTGTGCTTTTTGAGCTGATTTCAGAAACTCCTCGTAGCCAAAAGGCTTTAAAATATAATCAAGCGCATCAACCTTAAAGCCATCCACAGCATACTGTTCATAAGCGGTTGTAAAAATGACTTTTTGATCCTTACTACATGCTTTCACAAAATCAACCCCATTTAAATCGGGCATATGAATATCAACGAACATCAAATCAACCTTATTTGATACGATGATGCTCATGGCTTCAAACGCGCTTTTACACGAAGCCACATGGTTCAGAAATGGTGTTCGCTGAATGTAACTTGTTATCTGCTTTAGAGCAATTGGTTCATCGTCAATGGCTATACAGTTAACTTTCATTGGTTGGTAGAATGAGTTTTACAAGAAATTCTTTACCGGAATCATCAATTATTAAGCTGTAGGCGCTACCAAAAAGTAAATCGAGACGTTTTTTTACATTACGAAGACCAATACCTTTCCCCAATCCATTGGATGCATTCTGAGTAAGTATGCGGTTATTACAACGGAAAATAATAAATTTCCCAACCTGCTCAAGAATAATGTTGATATATGACTCCTCCTGATAGCTTATACCATACTTAAAAGCATTTTCAATAAACGGCATTAAAAGCAGAGGTGGTAAGCTTACATTGTCGTATTTTTCAGGAACACTTAGGGAAACGTTAACCGATTCATCAATCCTAAGCTTCATCAAATCGACAAAACTATTTATAAAAATGATCTCCTTTTCGAGGGTTGTTGTTCCCTGATCTGATTCGTAAAGCAAGTATCGCATCATCTTAGAAAGCTTAACGATTGAGAGCTGTGCAGTTTTGCTATTAATATCGATAAGTGCGTGAATGTTATTAAGAGTATTCATAAAAAAATGCGGGCTTACTTGGTTCTGAAGCATTGTTAACTCAGATTTCAAAAGATCTTTCTCAATATCCCGTCGAACCTGCTCATCCTTATACCATTTAACAGTCACCTTTATAGCCGTACTTAAACCTATAATGAGTAAGCAAAGAATAATCTGGTTAAAAAAACCTAAACCAAACATACTCAATGGTGGAGGTTCCATTTTACGGAATGTATCGTTTGGTTGATCTAGCTTTGGGGGCTCTCTCCATCCGTTTCTCTCTGGGGGTGGATTGTTATTAAAAATCTCGTTACGGCTGGGTGGTTCTTGAGAAAATTGTGGAGTGTTTGTGAATAAAACCTCACCAATTAAAACAAAAATAATGCTGAGCATAACTACCAAACCAACATAAAGTTTAGTACGTTTCTCGAATAATAGCAATGGGATTAGCCAAACGATATTTATGATAAATAGAATGAAAATCGGAAGAACTTTTAATCCATCCCTAGTAAAGTTTTTAGAGAACTCTACCGTACGACCATTTGAAACGAATACAAGTTCAGCTACAATAAACAACCAAATAAAAACATAAATAGCTATCTCAGAGAAACCTGACCTAAATAACTTTTTACCTGATGAGTATTTTGAAAGTGGGGTTTTCACGATACATAAGTATGCTTACAAAAAACTAAATTACGTATATCTTCTATAAACCTAAATATTTACTTGCAATTTTATTTCGCCTTTCGACATGCTTCTTAAGCTGATCAATTGAATTGTAAAACTCATCCGATGAATCAATAAAGGTGTACTCTTTTTGCTCTCCGTATTCTCCAATTACAAAAGGGGTTATCATCGTTTTATAACGATCAATTCGATTGTTCATGCTATTAGGATTGAAGGTGTTTAAAATAAACAATTTCATGGCTTCTTTGTACATTTTTTGGTAATCTGGCTGATCCATGAGAAACCTTATAAGGGGCCAATCCACGGACACATCGCTTAATGAAATTGAAAGGCCACGCCCCCTGCTCTCCATTGCCTCGTTATGGTCCCATGGAATCCAAACTAATTTGCCACTTGTGGCACAATGGTACAGATAGTAATTATGCGGAACGCTACCATAGCTATCCCAGTTTTGAATTGTCGTATTTATAGCCAACCACTTAATAAAACTAGGAACATCAAATACCGATTCTATATCGTTGCACCATTGCTTGGAATTTAATAAGCGTTTGGGAGAATTTAATATCCTATAAAGATTCTCTACATCACTCCAATCATTACTTTTCTTGTTATTCTTTTTCACAAATGATTCTTTGTCAAATGAGCCTACGAATAAAGCCGATGGACCATCGGGCTTATAGCAATTACCAGAACCATCATCAAATTGAGTTTTTAGCATTGTGTCCTCTATAATCTCAACAACAGTAAATAAACCAAAATAGATAGGCCCTTCGCCATAATCAATATAAACTCTATAATAGGCTGTATGTGCTGCTTTTACTCCCGATTCGATAAGAATATCAGATGTGATTTTTTCTCGCATTAGGGTTCTATCATTATTATTGCTCGAAAATGAAAGTTTCCTGAATCCATAAAAGTTCTGGTGTTTGGTTTCGGGAAGGGAATCCTTGTACTTGTTAAAATCTAAGCGGAAGGGTAATTTCTTAATTCCACTCATCCACGACATCATTAGGCTTGAGTTCCCCTTTAACCTAAAACCAACACCGTCCCATTTTACCCCTTCGAATTGGACTATACACGGAATATAAATTGGTGTGTGATCTTTTACAGGCGGCATGCCACCATTAGGATGGTGTCGATGGGTACGACTCGAATCGTCACCCCTATTAAACATAGGAGGAGGCCCTCCTATTCCACGTGCACTATCAGGGGGTATTGGAAATCTATCATGATTACTATACCCACTAGAATCGGGACTATCCATTGGAGGAGGCATAAACCCTTGCCTCATATTATCATTTGGCTCTACAAAATTGGATTTAAGATCGCTTAATATTTTCTCCCAATCAGATGGTTTAATAATCAAGTCAATTCTGTTGACCCTATCCTGAGGAAAAACAATTGCAAAATATGGTTTCTCGATTTTTTTAGCTGAATTTTTGGATCGTAAGAATTGCGAAGGAAGAAAATTGCTAAATGATATTAGCAATACAATAACCATTAAAGCAATTGCTACAAAAATAGCAGGAATAAAATACTTACGCGTAAACATTTTCAATAGACATTAAACTTATTGTTTTTCATAAGGAAGGGTGTACTTATATCTCAACCCAATTACGTTAACATCATTCGAATCATCAACGTCAATTCCTCTCTTAAGTAGATAATAGGCTCCAAACTCGTTTCTACTATTTATCTTGTAATCAAACCCTATAAAAGGTTTCCATTTGTACCAACCGTTATCAATATCTTCTTTCCAAGGATTGCTAATCAGATAGTAAAATTCAGCTCCCAAGTAGGGTGAAAACCTTTTAAAAGAATACTTTACCTCGAACTTGTTCCTCCAGTACCAAGCATACTTAGTACTGCAATAGCTATTTAAGTCCTTAATATTGGTTTGGACGCGGCTTCTGTAAGAGAATGAAATTGAAGAAATTCTGTATTTATATGATAATTCAAACATGAACCTATGCTTGAACTTATAATCATTATCGTTGGTATACTTTTCGATTAAGCGATAGTAAATACCCGATTTAAAGCCTTTAAGAAAAGAGTAGCTGAATCCAAGGTTAGAATAAAGTAAATCTAACCGTGAAACATTATCCTTAAAACGAACTTCTTCATCAACTTGAAATGAAAACTTTTTTGTAAACTGCTTTTCAAGCGATATTGTTCCCCAAAGACCATTATCGATTTTACTTTGACCATAGATGCTGGTTAAAACAAAACAAAATGCAATTGTAACTAAAACCACTTTCTTCATAATCACCCTAATTTAAATAACAAAAAGATGGAAAACCCCACCAGGGTTTGAAGTCCCCCAGCAGAGTTTTCGCCTAAACAACCCACCACATGAAAACAAAAACTATATTTTTAATCGTCGTCATTGTTATTATTGATGCCATTATTATAGCTGTCTGACATATTAACTTGGTTTGTATTCTCTTCGTAATATATTTTCAACTTACATGTATCATGGAGAAAATCGATTTTCCCTATCTCAACACGATTTATAGCTTCAATCCCCGTTCGTAACTTTAAATCCTCAACTAGTTTGGCATAGTTTTCAGGTTTAATCAACTCTATCTTTTCGTAAATAATTGACTTTACTGACTCATGCTTAAGAAGCCAACGTTTTTCGTAGCCCCAGGTCATTATAATAACAACTGCGTTAGTAAAGATTACATCCACAACACCTACCTTCTTATTTACAAGAGCATTAATAACCGAGATGGATATTACCAAAAAGAGGTAGGTCATTTCGCGAATTGGCATCTGGTTGGTTCGATACCTAATAATACCAAATATTGCAAAAAGTCCCAGTGCAAATCCAAGCTGTAGCTTAACGTTTGCTAGTAAATAGCAAAGCAAGAAAATGATTGTTCCTACTAGAATGAAGGTAAATAGGTAATCCTTTCGCTTGGTTACTGAGTAGTATATCCACCGTACTAGCAATAGAAGCACAACCACATTTAGCGAAAGTCTCAGTATAAACTCAGCAAAATCAGCAACATCAATTATCTCAACATCAAAAAGTTTGATTTTATCAAGCAGTAAGAATAACATTTTCATTCTCAATTTTTTTAAGCTGTATTATCTTAGGTTTAATTTTATTTGCCTTTTGCATATCCTTTAACAATATTGAACCAACGCAATATTTACTAAAACCTGAATTACGAATCATCATTGATTTCATAATTGATAAAAATGTTGATTCAACAGATTTACCTTCTTGTTTTAGTTCTGCAATAGCTAGATAGGGTAGATCTATTAAACCACCCTGTTTATTGTTAAACTGAATATTATGATCGAATGTGATTCGCTCCTTGGTGTGGATTCCAACCAACGTAATTCTATGAAACCGATTGGAAAGAACCGGTTCTATTGAGTAAGCCGTATCCTGAATATAGGATGATAGAAACTGTAATGCTTTTTCATCAAGTTCACTATTTAACCTATTCTTGATTCTCCACTTGATTGTACGGTTTTTAACGTTTTTCAACTTCACTTCTAGGTAAGATTGTCCAGTAGTTTCATAAACCCGATACCTAACCTTATATCTGTTTGAAACGCCTCTTACGTGCTGGTTAAAAAACAAATTACTAGGAGTATCGAGATATGTAGAACTGTAAGGAAAATCTCTAATCTCGTTAATTTCAAGGATTCGGTAGTGATCAGAAATACTGGATAGCAGCTTAGGTAAGAGTTTAGAAGGAAATATATATTTTGTATCAATACGATTCATAAGCTCAAACCCATCCATTTCCGATAGACTTATTGGTTTATATATATTTAATACCTCCTCGAGTTTCACTGTTGTAAATATTAGTATGTCTCGTACTGATATGTCTTTTTGGATTTCAAAACGCCCTTTGCATCATAAACATCTTTCTCAACCTTAAGATTTCCTTTGTACTTATATTCAGAAACCTTAATCACTTTATCAGATACATCGTATTCTGTTTCTTTAATCTTATTCCCGTTTTCGTCGTACTGGTAAGTAGTTTTCTTATTTACCTTCCCATCTTTGTAATCAATCTCTTCAGTTGTATTCCCATTTGTATCAAACTTGGTTTCCGTCTCTTTTTTAGTTACTGATTTGTTACTTTTATCAACCTTATTCTCAAACACCACTACACTTTTAATCTTATTGCTCACAATACTCTTTTTCTGAGCGAAGATGGTTGATGCACAAAGCACTGCAACAAAAACTATTAATAATCTTCTCATAATTATTTAGCTATTTAAGCGTTTTCATTATCTGTGTAATAAGTAGCAGTAGTCCCATTTGAGATACGTGTGTAAGAGAGTTTAAAGCAAGTTTGCAAACCTGTTTGAAACGTATCATTATCAGCACAAACAGCTAGGTAGTCATTACCTTCGATTGTTGTTCTGTAAGGAAATTCCCACTTAATAATAGAGTTGTCATTATCCGATAAGTTGTAATCTGATAGGTTGGTAGCGGTTTCAGAGTTGTTGAAGAGTAATCTCCAATCATTGTATACATCAACTTGATCGGCAATTGTTGCAGAATTCAATGCCATTAGCTCATTAATCACAACAATTTTTGCATCTGAATCGTCATCCATTGAGAATGAATTCAGCAACAATCCAAGCGCTGAAAAAGCAATGATAATAAGGAGAAATAGATTGAAACGTTTTGCAAGAAATTGTGGAAAAACGTTGAACCTAAACTGCACCAATTTCATATAAGTGATTTCACATGATAATGGTGCAATCTTACTTTAAATAAAGTGCTAATTAAAAAACAATCGATGTTTGATAATCTTTTAACTACAGAAATATAAGATTTATCAGCTAAGTACTAAATTAATTATTGCTAGCAAATGAAGTGCGGAAAATTTTAATGAAAATATGATTAATTGCAGGTATACTATTTACCTTGTTTAAAGGTTTCAAAAAGAGCTTCTACGCTTTTATCATACTTAATACCATTGATCAATAGGTTGATTAGTTTTTCAACTTCTTCGCTTTTAAAAGACGAAGCAATTGCAAGCTTTCTGATTAGCCTTTTCTCACTCTCATAAAGAACTCCATCAGCAAGGGCCATTGCAACAACATCATGAAGTATATGAAAGCGTTTCTCAAGTTCATATGGGGGGTTATAAACCTTTGAGTCTTTAGATTCAATCATACCATCAATCTCAGGATCGGTTAACCCTAGGTTTTTTCCTACTTTATGAAGCATTTTAAGTTCAGGGTCATCAATTACCCCATCAGCATTAGCAATTTGAATTAAATGGAGGAAATGCTCTTTTGCAGCTTTCCTATCGTGGTGATCGAAATAGTTTAGAATTGTCATGGCTTTAAATTTAATAATCTAACAAAAAAGAAATAGGTGTTGTTTACTATTAAAATTCAATAATCTCCTTTGGTTTAAGATTATTCTCCATAGTCCAGAAATGAGCCTGTCCATGGGCGATTCTGAAAATAATTAATCCGGGACTCTCAGGGGTAAGCCCAAACCCTTTGAGAAAGGGCCTATCGTTAATTACTTTCTCTTTTAACTTCTTATCATCTATAAACTCAACGCTTCCACAAATGCGAAGCATAGAGCCAATCATGCCCTCTTGCCTGTAAAAGCAAACCTCGGTTTTAGGGTTTTTCTTTAGCTGATGGTAGAAATCTTTTACAGCGCCAGTTTGAAAATAAAATCCTGTACTATCGGCAAACCAGAATCCTAATGCGCGGACACGTGGTTGATCTCCCTCAACCGTTGCTAAGTAGCAAATTGGGTTATCATTAGTAAATTTTATACAATCTGGAATATTCATATAAAAATAAATTAAATACTATACCAAAGGTAACCAAAAACATTTTATGTCAATCTTTTAAAGTAAAATTGCTTGCTATTTTCAAATTCTCCTTACATTTGCATTGTAACGTATTCATACTACAATGAAACTTATTCGAGTGGATCGATTTAACCCTATGACCTTGGCCACCTGCTAAGGAGTTCCACTTTTCATACCCGCTTTTATCTTTTTTATTTTTAAATCAAACATTTTACTAACAATTTAAATTTTGGAGGATTTCCTATGAAACCTACTGTTTTCAATTCAGTTGTCGTGCTATCGACATTCGACTTTATTGCTGAAGTCAATTTACAAACTACTAAATCACATGTTAAACACCGAAAACGAAAACGACATGAAACGTAAAAATTATATATACTACTTAGATAAAATAAAATCTTTTATAAATAATATTTCCGACGCAATAAAGGGTACCGAGGTCGACTATACCTCAATTAACCTTCGGAAAGCATTGATACTGCTCTCCATCCCTATGGTACTCGAAATGTCGATGGAGTCAATATTCACCATTGTAGATATTTACTTTGTTTCCAAACTTGGTTCCGATGCAACTTCAATTGTAGGACTCACCGAATCGCTACTCACATTGGTTTATGCATTCGGTATTGGCTTTGCCATTTCGGCAACGGCTATGGTTTCGAGGCGTATTGGAGAGAAAAAACCTCGAAGAGCAGCAAATGCAGCATTTCAGGCGATGCTTGTAGCTGGAATTGTAGCAATACTCATCTCACTAACAGGTATTATTTTTAGCGATAGCCTTCTAAAGTTAATGGGCGCCAGCGATACGGCCATCTCAAACCATGGAGGTTATACCAAATTAATGCTTGGTGGTAATCTAACAATAATGTTCCTATTTATTCTCAATGGGATATTCCGTGGTGCCGGTGATGCTGCAATTGCTTTAAGGGTATTATGTATCTCTAACCTAATTAATATAGTTCTTGACCCTCTACTTATATTCGGTATTGGACCTTTCCCTGAACTTGGTGTTACCGGAGCAGCCGTTGCTACAAATATTGGTAGAGGAACCGGGGTACTTATACAGCTTTACACCCTTTTTGCAGGGAGTAGCAGAATCCGTTTGTACTTAAAAGACCTTAAACCAGATTTTAAGCAGATTGTATCATTTATTAAAATTTCATCTGCAGGTATTTCTCAGCTAATTATTGGACAAACTAGCTGGGTTGTGATGGTTAGGATTATCTCCGAGTTTGGTAGTTTAGCGGTAACTGGCTATACTATTGGTATAAGAATAATAATTTTTGCACTACTGCCTTCTTCGGGTCTTAGTAATGCTGCAGCCACGCTTGTAGGGCAAAACTTAGGAGCAAATAAACCTAAACAAGCAGAAAAATCGGTTTGGTCAACTGGAATTGCTAACGCCATTTTCCTTGGAATTATCGGTTTAATCCTAATTATTTGGACTGAACCTGTAATACGATTGTTGGTTCAACAACCTGATGTTGTAAGTAAAAGTGTTGAATGCCTCAGGATTGTTAGCATTGGCTTTATATCCTACGGGTTTGGAATGGTACTAGTAAACTCGTTGAACGGAGCTGGAGATACTATTACTCCAATGATTATAAACATATTCTGTTTCTGGCTATTTGAGATTCCTTTGGCATACATTCTTGCTATCAAATTTGGAATGCAGGAAAGAGGGGTTTACTATGCAATTGTTATTGCCGAAACAGCAATGACAATAACTGCAATGATCTTCTTTATTAGAGGAAAATGGAAACTGAAGAAAATTTAGAAAGTTGATCGTTGTTTGTTGATAGTTGATAGTAACAACAAACATTAAAGAAACTAACTAATATTTTGAATCATTTATGTCATGCTGATCCGGCAGTTGCCGGAGAAGCATCTACAAACTAGATCCTTTGCTTGCCAGCCTTACCTAACGGCAGGTAGGCTTAGGATGATATTAAAAAATCAAACAAATTAAATCAATCCTGATTTTTCGAGGATATGCTGCATTTCTTGCTGTAGCTGATAGGCTTTATTTCTTGCTGCCTCAGCAAACTTTTCGGTTTTATCGGCATAGATTATTCCACGGGATGAGTTAACCAACAGTCCGCATTTGCTATTCATTCCGTATTTAGCAACATCCTGTAGGCTTCCGCCCTGTTCCCCTACTCCGGGAACCAATAAGAAATGGTTGGGTGCCACTTTTCGAATATCCTGAAAAAGTTCAGCCCTTGTTGCACCAACTACGAACATAGTGTTATCAACATTTCCCCATTGCATCGTTTTTTTGATAACCTCTTCGAATAGACGCTTGCCGTTTTTGTTTTCGATCATCTGAAAGTCGGAGAAGCTTTCGTTTGAGGTTAACGCAAGTATAATAACCCATTTGTTCTTGTACTCAAGGAAAGGAGAAACAGAATCCTTTCCCATATATGGAGAAATAGTAATAGAATCGCAATCGAGGCTATTGAAAAATGTTTTAGCGTACATCTTTGCAGTGCTGGTGATGTCGCCCCGTTTTGCATCAGCAATTATGAAAAGATCCTTATGATTTTCTCTGATATAACGAACTGTCTTTTGTAAACTAATCCAACCGGCAGCTCCATGAACTTCATAGAATGCAAGGTTCGGCTTAAAGGCAACGGCCAAATCAGCAGTGGCATCAACAATTGCCTTGTTGAACTCGAAAATGGGATCATCAGTTGAAAGTAGATGCGGAGGAATCTTGGAAAGATCGGTATCTAATCCAACGCAAAGAAAACTTCTCTTCCTTTTTATCTGCTCAAATAGTTGATCGGATGTCATGGTTATTGCTTTATTCTTCGCTAGCTGCTTTCAATCTTTCAGCGTTTTCAGCAAGCTGAAGTTTGTCGATAATCTCCTGAATATCTCCGTTTACAATTGCGGATAGATTATACATAGTCAGGTTTATACGATGATCGGTAACCCTACCCTGGGGGTAATTGTATGTACGAATTTTCGCTGAGCGGTCGCCTGTAGAAACCATAGTTTTGCGCTTATGCGCAATCTCATCCATGTACTTCTGATACTCGAGGTTATACAACCTTGTTCTTAGCTCAGCAAGCGCTTTGTCGTAGTTTTTAAGCTGCGATTTTTGATCCTGACACTGAACAACAATTCCAGATGGGATATGCGTTAGCCTTATTGCAGAATAGGTTGTATTTACACTTTGGCCTCCTGGTCCGGATGCACAGAAAGTATCCTTTCTTATATCTTCAGTCCTAAGATCAATATCAAACTCCTCTGCCTCGGGAAGAACCGCTACAGTTGCTGCAGATGTATGAACACGTCCTTGGGTTTCGGTTTGTGGAACACGTTGAACGCGATGTACCCCTGACTCATACTTTAAAACACCATAAACACCGTTACCAGTTACATTTAGGACTATTTCTTTGTATCCGCCAACACTTCCCTCAGAAATACTTGTAACCTCGTATTTCCATCCTTTATTCTCAATATACTTTGTGTACATTCTAAATAAATCGCCTGCGAAAATACTTGCCTCATCACCACCTGTGCCAGCACGAATTTCCAATACGGCATTCTTACTATCCTGTGGATCGGCAGGAAGCAAAAGGAACTTAATATCATCCTCCAGTTTGGTTTGCTCTTGGGTAAGATTCTCAAGCTCCGATTTGGCCATCTCTCGCATTTCCTCATCCTTTTCGGTTGAAAGGATTTCACGCGATGAGTCAATATTGCTTAGTATATTCTTGTACTTTTCGTAAGCCTCAACAATTGGCTCAAGCTCCCGGTACTCCTTGTTAAGGCTTATATAGCGTTTCATATCAGCAATAACAGCCGGATCGGTGATCTGTTGCCCTATCTCTTCGAATTTATGTCTAAGACCCTCAAGCCTTTTAAGTATTGAATTATCTTCCATAGCACTTATAAAATTGCGCGCAAAGGTAACTATATTTAAAATGATTATAAAATCTATTAGTAAGTAAACTCTCCAAATGGGCTCTTGATTGTCAACTTCTTACCATGATGCTCAGAGCAATAACCCACAATTTGAGCATCTATACCGTACTCCTTGGATAACGAGATAATATCATCGGCAAACTCTGGATAAACGTAGATTTCAAATCGATGCCCCATATTAAAAACTTTATACATTTCCTGCCAATCGGTTCCTGATGTCTCCTGAATAATTTTAAAAAGAGGAGGAACAGGGAACAGATTATCCTTAACAACATGTAAGTTGTGTACAAAGTTCATTACTTTGGTTTGAGCGCCACCCGAGCAATGGACTAGGCCATGTATAACCGGATGATAGTTTGCTAGTACATCGCGGATTATAGGAGCATAAGTTCTTGTAGGCGATAGTACCATTTTTCCTGCAGTTAATCCAATCTCCTTTATATCATCGGTTAACTTATACTTTCCAGAGTAAATTAAATCCTTAGGAACATTTGGATCATAACTTTCGGGATATTTCGGTGCCAAATAGTTTGCAAATACATCGTGTCGAGCAGAGGTTAATCCGTTACTCCCCATTCCGCTATTATACTCACCTTCATATTTAGCCTTACCATAAGAGCAAAGCCCAATAATAACATCCCCATCCTGAATGTTACCATTCGAGATAATCTTAGATCTTTTAGTTCGTGCAGTTACTGTTGAATCAACAATTATCGTACGAACCAAATCTCCAACATCGGCAGTCTCACCGCCTGTAAGGGTAATGCCAACACCGAGTTCACGCATCTGCTCACAGAACTCTTCGGTTCCTTTAATAACAGCAGAGATCACCTCTCCTGGTATTAGGTTTTTGTTCCGACCTATTGTCGATGATAGCAAAATTTTATCAGTAACCCCAACGCTAAGTAGATCGTCAAGATTCATTACAATTGCGTCTTGTGCAATACCTTTCCAAACCGACATATCACCGGTTTCCTTCCAGTACAGATATGCTAACGATGATTTTGTTCCTGCACCATCGGCATGCATAACCACGCAATAATCGTTATCCCCTCCTAAAATATCAGGAACTACCTTGCAAAACGCTTTTGGGAATAGCCCTTTATCAAGATCGCTAATGGCGTTATGTACATCTTCCTTTGATGCGGATACACCGCGCTGGTTGTAACGGGAGGTATTTGTCATCGTTTGGGTTTAAATTCACGCAAATTTAGTAAAAACATAGATTATTAAATAAATGATTTTCTACATAACAATAAAGCGCTTTATTCGGAGATTTTTTTTTGGAATTAGATAATCGCAAAAAAGCACGGATTACAAATCCGTGCCTGCCTAATTGTTTGCTCTAATCACTTTTTTATTACTCGCTATAATTAAAACTGTTTATTGGTGTATACATAAGCTTCCTAATATCCTTTTTTAAAAAGGATCGGCTAGTGAATAATTTAGGTGAATAAAAAGTTGCAACTCTAGCTTCATTTGTTTTTAAATCTTTGTAGGCTATTGTTAATGTGTAAAATTTTTCTGAACCTATTTCCTTAAGCTGTTGCTTATTAAGCTTTAAATAGAATGTAGCGCTATAGTAGTACTTTGGTGTTTCAAATGGTTCTTCAGTATGTAATACATCCATTCTTATGTCTTTATGAACAGTTAAAACGACAGATTTACCGGTTTTTGATATAAAAGTTATGTTATCGTTCTTCGCAATAAAAATTTCGTTATTCTCTTCAATTTCTGAAGTTGTTAAATGAAATTTAATGTAAAAAACCGTATCGTTTGATTGAATTGTTTTTTGAAATGAGATTCCCAAATCAAGTGCTCGAAATTGTTTAGAATTACCAATAACATTTCGCTGTTTCGTTTGAATTAGCCTATCATAACTATTAACAACCTGAGAATTGCAAATAACCTGAAAGCTAAGTGCAAATAATAAAAAGATTAAAACCTTCTTCATAATTAAAGACTTTATAGTAAATAATGAGTACTTGTTTTTAAACATTTATTTTAAAAAGTCACATGTTATATCACTAAAAAAAATATAGGTATACAAAAACTATTCCAAGGATGACTTTAAAAATAATATAAAATCGTCAATTCATAGCAATACTAAAATGTTAATTCATTTTCTTATCATTCTCATTTTTATACCCCATTAAGAGTTCATTGCGGCACTCCATCCAATTTCAGCAAATCCTTTTTGGATTCGTTCTTTAAAACGGCTTGTTCGGGGGAGTCGACAAGGTAAATTTTGAGGTTCGATATCTTTTCATCATCAACAAAAATCAGGTAAAAGTTGGCCAACTTCTTATCCGATACCTGCATCCATAATCCTATTTTAGTAACATCCTTTATCTCGTAAACATAAAATACAAGTAAATCGGCATCCTCGGGCTTATCGACAGGGAAAACTTTTATTTGAGCAGAATCAACGGTACTTACTTCAAAATATCGCTGAGCCTGCACCTTAAAGGTCAAGCAAATTAAACAAACTGCAAGAAACCCTAAGCGATTCATTCTAAATTTAGTTCATTATATATAAAAAAGGAGCCCGAAAGCTCCTTTGAATCTATTTTTAAGAATGTTTATTGCTTCCCTGTTGTCTTATAATCGGTTCGAAGAACCTTAAATTCGGTTCTACGAGAGATTTGGTAAACAATCTCCTTTTTATCGTTATCAAGTGTATCGATAAATTTCTGATCTAAAAGCGTTCCCTCTGGAATAAATGGGTTTTGGGCAGCTATTGCAGCATCGGCAACCTTAGGTTGAGATTGAGCGTACCCCTTAGCCTTTAGTCTATCTGTTGCAATCCCCTTTTCAATTAAGTAGTTAACAACCGATTGGGCGCGTTTTTGTGATAGATCGTAGTTATAATCAAGAGTACCGCGACAGTCGGTATGAGATCCCAATTCAATGGTAACATTAGGGTTATCGTTAAGAATTTCAACTAAACGATCAAGAGCAACCATCGACTCTGGTCTTAGCTCCCATTTATCGTAATCGTAGAAAATATTAGGTATCTCAATTGGTTTCTCGGTTGATGTAAGCTGAATATTAACTGTAAAATCTTTGCTCTGCTTTAGATCTCTTGTTGTTTCCTTTCCCTTGTTATTTAGGTAACCCTTTTTAGATGCTATAATTACGTAGTCTGTATTGGGGTTTAACATAAACTTATACGATCCATCGGTACCGGTTTCGGATTGTGAAATAACACCATCACTACCAACTAACTTAACTGTTGATTGAGCAATAGGTTTTTGGGTTTTATCGTCTGTTATTTGACCAATCATATTGAACAGGATAGGTGGAAGGTAGAATAAGTAAATATCATCAGCTCCTCTACCGCCAGCTCTGCGTGATGAGAAATATCCTGCTTCTCGCTCTTTTTCAAAAACAATTCCAAAGTCATCAGAAGGTGAGTTAACTGGGAAACGCATATTCTCGACAGTCCAACCATTCTTATCGTTTGGTTTTGCGCGGAAAATATCTAACCCTCCAACCCCTGGTAATCCATCCGATGAAAAATATAATGTACCATCGGGGTGAATGTAAGGGAACATCTCACTACCAGCGGTATTAATATCGCCTCCAAGGTTAATTGGTTCGCCCCAATTATCAGTTTCGCTATTCCTTGTTACCTTCCAAATATCATTTCCTCCAAAACCTCCAGCAATATTACTTGCAAAATAAAGGGTTAATCCATCGTTTGAAATCGCTGGGTGGGCAACAATCATACTATCGGGAGTCAGCTTAAGAGCTTCGGGTGCAAGCCATCCTGCTTCACTTCTTTTTGACGTTAGTATTTCACAGCCCAACTTCTCGCGTTTACTAAAACGGCAACGGGTAAAGTACAGAGTATTAAAATCGGACGATAACGAACAAGTACCCTCGTCGAAAGCAGTATTTACACTTGCGTCAATGTTTTTAGGCTCACTCCAAACGCCTTTTTTATCACGTTCGGTATAATAGATATCCGAAAAAAGTTCTCCGGTAGCCGATGAAACCTTTCCTCCGGTTGAACCTGTTCTTGATGATGTAAAAAACAGTGAACTATAGTCGGAAGAACCATACATTGGGCTGTACTCACTGAACTTTGTGTTAATACTTCTTATGTTTGTTATCTCGTATCCCGAAGGACTAGCAATCCACTTTTTGGCAAGTTCACATGAGTTAATGCCAACATCTGTAAGTTTATCGTTTGGTACAAGTTGTTTGTATTTCTGGTAGTTCTCTAAAGCTAAGTCGTACTTCTCTCCCATTTTCAGCATTTCTGCATAGTAGTAATAAACCTTAGGATCGGCACAATTTCGTAGTATGGCTTTTTGGTACCAAAGTTCAGCTTGGCGAGCATTGCCAATTAAACGATAACAGGTAGCAATCTTATAAAGATACTTTGATAGTTCAACCTTATCCTGTTGAATCTTATCTAGTTCGTTTTTATAAATATCAATTGCATCAAAATATGCACCTGCTTTATATAGCTGATCAGCTTTTTGAAGCTTTGCAGTTTGTCCCTGAACAAGGTTTAGTCCAGAAAAAACAATAACGATAATCAAAAAATATTTTTTCATTGCCAAAACTTTAGAATGGCTATTTGTACAATCTATTGTAAACGACTTTATACTCTTTATTATTGTTGTTTACCGAAAGTGTAAAAGTAAGCAATATTTCGAAAATAAGAAACGAAACAAAAATGGGAGTTAACCTCCCATTTAAAATTACCTAACAAACAATAATTCTCGATATTTTGGTAGCGGCCACATCTCATCATCTATAATCAGTTCAAGTTTATCGATATGGTCTCTAATCTCATCTATGAATGGTTTTACTTTTGCGGAGTATTTTTGAGCCCTTTCAGGGAATTCGTTGATTAAATTCAACTCCTTTCGGGTTTCGTCCATCTGCTTCACTAACTCGCGAATCTCCTTAATATGTTCAGCCATCATCTTTAAGGTTTGTAGCTGATTTTCGGCAAGTGAGTTGAATTCTGCTTCATCAGTAAACAGCTCTTTTAAACCCCTAACATTTTGAATAATTACATTCTGATAGGCTATAGCGGTTGGGATAATGTGATTTATCGCTAAATCGCCTAGTATTCGTGCTTCGATCTGAACCTTCTTTACAAAGATTTCATTACGGATATCATACCTTGCTTCAAGCTCTCGTTCCGATAGTACCTTATTATCGCCTAAAAGCTTAATTGACGATGGGTAAAGAAACGTTTTAAAGGCTTCCGTTGCATCGGGAAGATTTGGCAAGCCACGTTTTTCAGCCTCTTCAACCCATTCTTGGCTATACCCATTTCCTTCAAACCTAATCTTCTTAGATTCGATTATTGCTTTTCGAAGACATTGGAAAATAGCCTCATCCTTCTTAACTCCTTTATCAATAAGTTTATCAACCTCTACTTTGAACTTGTTTAGCTGATCGGCTACAGCGGTGTTAAGGACAATCATTGGCGATGCGCAGCTACCCGACGACCCTACTGCCCGAAACTCAAACCTATTCCCAGTAAATGCAAATGGTGATGTTCTATTACGATCGGTATTGTCAAGCAGAATTACAGGAATCTTTCCAATGATATCCAGTTTTAGTTCCGTCTTTTCGTCGGGAGTCATTTTCTTGTCTGAGATTCTTTGCTCCAAATCATCGAGTACGCTGTTAAGTGTTTTGCCAATAAATACAGACATAATTGCGGGTGGCGCTTCATTCGCACCAAGTCGATGAGTATTGGGCTCACTTGCAATACTTCCTAATAACAAAGCGGAATAATCGTGTACTGCTTTTACTGTGTTTACAATGAAAGTTAGAAACTGAAGGTTATTTTTTGGCGTACCTCCAGGGGATAATAGGTTCACACCGGAATCGGTCATCAACGACCAGTTACAGTGCTTACCCGATCCATTTACACCTTTAAATGGTTTTTCGTGAAAAAGCACCCTAAATTTATGCCTACGGGCAATTTTCTCCATCAATGACATGAGCAATTGGTTGTGATCAACCGCTAGGTTGGCCTCCTCAAAAATCGGTGCACATTCAAACTGGTTTGGAGCCACCTCGTTGTGACGAGTTTTTACAGGTATACCTAGCTTGTAGGCTTCCATCTCGAAGTTCTTCATAAATGCAGATACCCTTTCAGGGATCGATCCGAAGTAATGATCCTCAAGCTGCTGATCCTTTGCTGCAGCGTGTCCCATTAGCGTACGACCGCAAAGCGCAAGGTCAGGTCGAGCGTTAAATAACGATTCATCCACTAAAAAGTACTCCTGCTCCCAACCCAATGTTGCAAAAACTTTTTTTACATCCTTATCAAAATATGAAAGAACAGAAACAGCAGCTTTATCTAATGCGTTAAGTGATTTTAGATGCGGCGTTTTGAAATCTAATGCTTCACCTGTGTAAGAAACAAAAATAGTTGGAATACAAAGGGTATTCTCAAGTACAAAAGCAGGCGAAGTTGGGTCCCATGCCGAGTAACCGCGTGCCTCGAAGGTATTTCGTATTCCACCACTTGGAAAACTCGAAGCATCAGGTTCCTGCTGAACAAGCAAATCGCCATGAAAACTCTCAATGGCATCACCTCTTCTATCTATTGTAAAAAAAGCATCGTGCTTTTCGGCTGTAGCACCATTCAATGGATGAAACCAATGTGAATAGTGGGTTGCGCCCCTTTCAATAGCCCATGACTTCATCCCGGCTGCAACCTGACCTGCAATTTTACGATCGATCTTACGCCCCTCATCTATTGCACTGATTACACTTTCGTATGCTTCGCGGGATAAGCATCGTTTCATTTTCTCCCTATCAAACACATTAATACCAAAAACATCGGTAATTCTTGTTGATGTTACTTCGGTTTGAACTGGGTTTCTATTAACCGCTTCTTCAATAGCTTTAAATCTTAGATGTGCCATATGATTATTTTTTTACAAAAATATATTTTTTATATATACCCCCCATTTATTTTTATATTTATTTTATCTTTTTATATATTTTTTATTTTATACCCCCTATTTTTTAGACACTAAAATTATTTAACGGCATTTTACAACAATTAAGATCTTTTTTTAATTTTTAAACTTTTGCATCAAATAAATGTTGAAAAAGGATAACTTTGGCTGTTTTTTCAACCAATTTGAACCTTATCGATTTATTTTTTGTTTACATAATACATTTTTTATCAACTAATTATGGATAGTCATTCAAAAGTTCTACTAATGATTCTCGATGGATGGGGAATCGGTAATAAGCAAAAATCAGATGTGATTTTCAATGCACACCCTGAGTATATAAATCACTTAACAGCAACTTATCCTAACGCTCAACTACTTACAAGTGGGGAGAATGTTGGATTACCCGATGGACAAATGGGAAACTCAGAAGTGGGCCACTTAAACATAGGTGCTGGAAGAGTAGTATACCAAGATCTTGTTAGAATTAATAAAGAGATAAAGGAAAACATAATCGACCAAAATCCAGTTTTGGTGAACGCTTTGACCTATGCAAAGGAGAAAGGGGTAGCAGTTCATTTTTTAGGACTTGTATCGGATGGTGGTGTACATTCTTTGGATAAACACCTTTATAAATTATGCGATTTAACTAAAAGCTATGGCCTAAAAAAGGTATTCATTCATGCTCTAACAGATGGTCGTGATACTGATCCTGAGAGTGGATTAGGATTTGTTAAAAGCCTTGAAGAACATCTTAAATCAAGCAACGGAAATATTGCCTCAGTGGTTGGTCGGTACTATACAATGGACCGCGATAAACGTTGGGAACGCGTTAAGGTAGGTTACGATTTAATGGTACATGGGGTTGGAAAACCAACCACAAATATCGTTAAAGCTATTGAAGAATCTTACAAAGAAGGTGTTACCGATGAGTTTATCAAACCTATTATTCGAGTTGATGAGCAGGATAATGCTATTGGCACCATAAAAGAGGGTGATGTTGTAATATGTTTTAACTTCCGCACCGATCGCTTACGTGAAATCACCATTGCGCTTACACAAAAGGATATGCCCGATCATGGAATGAAGACCATTCCTTTGCATTACCTAACAATGGCTCGCTATGACGATACCTTTAAAAGTGTAAACATTATATATGAAAAGGACAATCTTTTAAATACACTCGGAGAGGTTGTATCTAAAGCAGGTTTGAATCAGCTAAGAATAGCCGAAACTGAAAAATACGCTCACGTCACATTTTTCTTCTCTGGTGGTCGGGAGGAGGCTTTCCCAAATGAAAAAAGAATCCTAATTCAATCACCAAAGGTTGCTACGTACGACCTTCAACCTGAAATGAGCGCACTTGAAGTAAAAGATGCAATAGTTAAAGAGCTAAAGGATAAAACGCACGATTTCATTTGCCTAAACTTCGCCAATGGCGACATGGTTGGTCACACGGGTATTTATGAGGCAATAACAAAGGCAGTAAAGGCTGTTGATAGCTGTGTACATGATGTGGTAGAAACGGCAAAAGCAAATGATTATACAGTAATTATCATTGCCGATCATGGAAATGCCGATTACGCTGTTAATCCAGATGGTTCGCCAAATACGGCACACTCATTAAACCCAGTGCCAATAATCTTAGTATCGGATAAGTATAAAAAAGTTGAAAGCGGTATTCTATCGGATGTTGCACCAACAATCCTCTCAATAATGGGGTTACCCATTCCATCGGAGATGACAGGAAAAGTTCTCTGCAATTAAATCAAAATTTAGGATGATTCAGATTGACGATAAAATACTTAGCCTAGATATTTTTCAAAAGCAATTTTGTTGTGATTTAAAGTTGTGTAAGGGTGCTTGCTGCGTTCATGGGCAATCAGGAGCACCCCTCTCGCAAGATGAAGTTATAATACTTGAGGATATACTTGATAAGGTTACACCATATATAAAACCTGAAGGTATTGAATCAATAAAAAAACAAGGTGTTGCAACTATTGATAGTGACGGCGATTTAGTTACTCCTTTAATAGAAGGTAAAGAATGTGCATTCTGTATAAACGAAAACGGAATCAGTTTTTGCGCCATTGAAAAGGCTTGGCTTGAGAAAAAGGTTGATTTTCGTAAACCTATTTCCTGTCACCTTTACCCTATCCGGGTAAAAAAATACGAAACATTTACCGGATTAAACTACGATAAATGGGATGTATGCGAACCAGCAAGAAAACTTGGTACAAGTTTAAAACTTCCAGTATACAAATTCCTAAAAGATGCGATAATAAGAGCATTTGGAGAAAATTTCTACATTCAAGTTGAGGAGGCTGCAGTTCTATTGGAAAATGAAAAGGGCTAATGTAACTTAGCTCAGCTTTTATAAAAATAACACAATCACATATGGACTACATTAAAAAATACGTTGAAGAGAATAAAGATCGTTTTCTCGAAGAACTCTTCGGTTTGATTAGAATCCCATCAATTAGCTCATTGAGCCAAAACAAACCCGATATGGTAAAAGCGGCTCAGTATTGGGTAAAAACCTTACTCGAAGCAGGCGCTGATAAAGCCGAGGTAATGCCAACTGAGGGCAATCCTATCGTTTACGGTGAAAAGATAATCGACCCAAAACTTCCAACTGTATTGGTGTACGCCCACTATGATGTTATGCCAATTGATCCCATTGAACTTTGGAAATCAAGCCCTTTTGAACCAGAAGTTCGTGAAGGAAGAATTTGGGCTCGTGGTGCAAACGACGACAAAGGTCAGTCATTCATTCATGCCAAAGCATTTGAGCTGATGGTAAAAACAAATACGCTCCCTTGCAATGTAAAGTTTATGATAGAGGGCGAAGAGGAAATTGGCTCTTCAAGCTTGACAAAGTGGTGCGCAGTACATAAAGATATGCTTAAGGCCGACGTTATTCTAGTTTCAGATACTTCAATGCTTGGAAAGGACATCCCTTCAATTACAACTGGCCTTAGAGGTTTAGCTTATATGGAGGTTGAAGTTACTGGTCCTAACCAGGACTTACATTCAGGCTTATTTGGTGGTGCGGTTGCAAATCCAATTAACGTATTGGCTAAAATGATTGGTTCTCTTCACGACGAAAACAATCATATTACTATCCCAGGTTTCTACGATGATGTTCTTAATATTGATGATGAAGAACGAGCAGAAATGGCAAAAGCACCTTTCGACCTTGACAATTACAAGAAATCCCTTGAAATTAATGATATTCATGGTGAAAAAGGGTATTCTACCATCGAACGTACCGGAATTCGGCCAACCTGTGATGTAAATGGAATATGGGGTGGATATACAGCAGAGGGATCAAAAACCGTTCTTCCATCTAAAACATTTGCTAAAATTTCGATGCGCTTGGTTCCAAATCAGGATCATAAAAAGATTTCGAAACTATTTCAGGATTACTTTCAATCTATCGCACCAAAAAGTGTAAAGGTTAAAGTAGTTGCTCATCATGGCGGACAAGCATATGTTGCTCCCACAAATACAACTGGGTACAAAGCTGCAAGCCAAGCATTGGTTGATGTATTTGGCAAGAAACCAATTCCATACCATAGCGGAGGAAGTATTCCAATAATTAGCACATTCGAGAATGTTCTTGGTATAAAGTCTATTCTTCTAGGTTTTGGACTTGAATCTGATGCCATTCACTCCCCTAACGAAAACTTTTCGGTTGACATATTTTACAAAGGAATAGAAGTTGTTCCAAGATTTTATAAATACTTTGCTGAATACTCTAAAAAGTGATCAATATAAAAAGGAGCAGATTTGCTCCTTTTTTCTTTCATATTTTGTCATATTCCTAAGCTCAATTTTATTAACTTAGTACAGACAAATTTTAACCACTATGAAAAAACTAAATAACCATTTGTTTTTAGTTAGTCTGATTTTATCCTTTGGTATTCTTTCATGCCAAACGGTTGCTGTTAAGGAAAAAAAGAATCAGGAAATATCTTTGCAAGAAAAAGCAAAGGTTAGTATTACCAATTGGGTAAAAAACAATAAGGAGGATTATCGTAAATACAAACCAATAGCTTTTGATGAGTTTACTCCACGATATGAAAGGACTGAACTTACACATTACCTATTAGATAAAATGGAGTATGAAAAATCAAAACCAACTGCCGATAAGCATAAAATTGATAGCCTTTCAGATCTTCTCGATAAAAACAAGGGGCTGCTTTTAGGTTATACAATAATTCATAAATACCAAACCCAAAATGTCTCTGGTGAAATATTAAAGCATGCCGATTTGGTTTTTCTTGATACTGCATTTAGGGTTGCCACCATTCTTAACCCTGACGCCTATGATATGATTCTTGATCAAAAGGTGATCTTCAGGTTGGATTCTGTGCAAAAGAAATAAAAAAAGCCTCAGGATTTCTGAGGCTTTTCTGGTGGTGCCACGTGGAATCGAACCACGGACACAAGGATTTTCAGTCCTTTGCTCTACCAGCTGAGCTATGGCACCAGTGGCAAATGCGGTGCAAATATATACTTTTTTTTTTATCCCAAAAACTTTAACGCAAACTGATGATTTTTTTTTACAACAAATTTATCTTACCCTTATCATTCAAGGTGTTGGTTCAAATTATTTATGCCTAAAAAATTAAACTATACTTTATTATTAACCCTCTTTTTAACAAAAACTTTGTTCGTTAGCATCTTTTCAATTAGGTTTGCGCACACAAATTTCAATAAATGGAGTTTGAAGTTTACACTCTTCAGAACGGAATAAGGGTTATTCATAAGCGTTGTGACTCTACTGTTGCTCACTGTTCATTAACTATCAATGCGGGAACGCGCGATGAACTGGATAGTGAACATGGGATTGCTCATTTTATTGAGCATGTAATCTTTAAAGGGACTAAGAAGCGTAAAGCATACCATATAATGAGTCGCCTTGAGGATGTTGGCGGTGAACTAAACGCTTACACAACTAAGGAAGAGACTGTTATTCATGCTACATTCTTAAAAGACCATTTTGATAGAGCCGTTGAGCTTATTTCCGATATCACATTTCGATCTACCTTCCCCGATAAAGAGATTAAAAAGGAAAAGGAGGTAGTACTCGATGAAATAAACTCTTACAAGGATAATCCTTCGGAGCTTATTTTTGATGATTTTGAGGAATTGATTTACGATGGACATCCCTTTGGGTTGAACATCCTTGGATCAAAAAAGGATATTAAAAGGTTTAAACGAGCCGATATTCAACGGTTTATAAATAGAACCTACAATACCGATCAAATCATCTTTTGCTCAATAGGGAATATATCTTTCAAAAGGGTTAAAAGGCTAGCCGATAGATATTTTGAGTGGGTAACTCCAAATTTTCGTGAAATTCAACGCAGTCAATTCAAAAACTACATTCCCCAAACAAAAGTTGTAAAAAAGTCAACCTATCAAACACATTGCATTTTGGGTAACGTAGCATACGATCTTCAGGATCCAAAGAGGATTGGAATGCATTTACTGAACAATATTCTAGGTGGTCCAGGATTAAATTCTCGTTTAAATTTAGTATTACGCGAAAAGTATGGCTACGCTTACAATATCGAATCGATGTATAATCCATATTCCGATACCGGATTGTTTTGTATCTACTTTGGAACCGATAAGGATAATCTAGAAAAATCATTGCTGCTTGTAAGCAAGGAGCTGGAAAAAATAATGACCCAAAAACTTGGGGTACTCCAGCTCTTCAAAGCAAAACGGCAATTGATTGGTCAACTTGCTATTGCTGCTGAAAGCAACGAGAATTTAATGCTATCGGTTGCTAAAAGCTATATGGTTTACAACACCTCTGAAAATTTAGAAATTATATATTCTCTAATTGAGAATCTTACATCATCTGAGTTACTCGAAATAGCAAACGAAGTGCTAAATCCAGAAAAGCTTTCAACCCTAATCTACAAATAAACTAACTATGGGTAGAATCGATAACGATTTTGAGCAATACCTTGCTTTACACTCTTCACCCGAGGACGATGTGCTTGCCGAATTGGTTCGATTCACCAACCTTACCACCTACAATCCGAGAATGCTTAGTGGAAGGCAACAAGGACTTTTCCTTCAGATGCTCTGCCAAATGTATAAACCACAAAATGTACTTGAAATTGGTACTTTTACAGGTTACTCGGCAATTTGCATAGCTCGCGGAATTGCCCCAAATGGTCACTTAGATACTATTGAGGTTAACGATGAGCTCAAAGACGTTATTACAAAATACCTCAACCTTGCTAAGGTTGATAAGTTCGTAACCCTTCATATCGGGAATGCACTTGATATCATCTCTAAAATAAACACAACTTATGATTTAGCATTTATTGATGGTGACAAAAGAGAATATCCAGAATACTATAAGGCTGTTTTTCCCAAGGTGAAAGTAGGCGGATTTATTATTGCTGACAATGTTCTATGGAATGGGAAGGTGATTGATCCTGACTCGAACGACTTACACACAAAGGCTATACTTGAGTTTAATCAATTGGTTCAGACTGATTGTAAGGTAGAGAATACTTTACTCCCAATGCGCGATGGGCTAATGCTAATTCATAAACTAAGAGAATAACATTTTTCATCGCTCCCCCTTTATAATTACTTAATATTGAACAATCTCATATCTAAACTTGTTTAGTTAGAAAAGTTAGCCATGAGCAGCTATTCAATTAAACAGCTTGAACTGGTTTCGGGGATAAAAGCACATACAATTAGGATGTGGGAAAGGCGATATGGTCTTTTTTCTCCTCATCGTACCGATACAAATATCCGTAGGTATAACGATCACGATGTACAATTGATTCTAAATATTGCACTCTTACTTCGAAATGGTTACAGAATAAGCAAACTAGCAGCAAAAATTCCTGAAGAGCTTAATAACCTTGTTCTTAATATTTCTGTCAATGAATCAACTGTTAAAGAATCTGATTTAGAACCATTCATTCTCAATTTGTTCGCCTTCAATCAACAAGCCTTTAAGTCTAATCTTAATAAAAAAATTGATGATCTTGGGCTTGAAGTTGTTTTCGAAAAAATAATTCTACCACTTCTTGAAAGGGTTGGTATTCTTTGGCAAACAGGGATGATAAAGCCTGTTCATGAGCATTTTGTATCGAGTATAATAAAACATACCATCATTGTAAAGTATGAATTGCTCAAAGAACCAAAAAACAATGCAAAAACAATTCTATTCTTTTTACCTGAGGGTGAGTATCATGAAATTGGAATTTTGATGTATGCTTTTGTAGCTAAGAAAATGGGGTTGAATACATTCTACCTTGGGCAATCTACTCCAATAAATGATCTAATAGAAGTATTAAATGCAGTTAAACCTTCCATAATATTTAGCGGTATAAGCACCTCACTTCCAGAATTCGAAATAGAAGGTATTACAAAGGATATAAAAAAGAGTTCGAAAGGAAGTGTTATGTATATTACTGGAAACAAGTCTATTGTAAACAAGATAAGAGTTCCTAAAGAAGTAGTTATAATTTCTTCAATTAACCAGTTTTCTCAAAAAATTAAGGCCATACAAGCTAAATGATAGCAGCCTGATATTCTTTACTTTACCATTTTACAAATAAGCCTATTTTTATTTAGACGTAATTTAAACGATTTGTCTAAACACACACTCTTTTCAGCACATTAAGGCTTATTATTATTTAGAATAAGTTTAGAAATTAACTCTAAACAGCTATATTGATTAGGTTTTTGTTCAATTGTGATTTATTTTTGCTTCAACAAATTATATGGAATTAGTCTAAATAATAATTAAAAACATATAACCATGTCACAAGCAGAATTTAATACCGCACTTATCGGACTCGAACCAAATCTCGAGCGATTTGCTTACAGTTTAACTTCCAACATGGAAGATGCAAGAGACCTTTTACAAGAAACATATCTAAAAGCCCTTACTTATCGCGATAAATTTGCCGATGATACTAATATGAAAGCATGGACTTTCACTATAATGAAGAATACTTTCATTAATAATTATCGCAAAGCAACAAAGCAGAATACAACATTTGATTCTAGCGATAATCAGTTCTTAATGAATAGTAAATCAGAGAATAATGGACCTGAGTCACAGTACTCACATAGTGAAATAAACAAAAAGATTGAGGAACTAGATGACGATTTCAGAATTCCGTTTCAAATGCATACTTCGGGTTATAAATACAAAGAAATAGCTGATGAGCTAAATTTAAAAATAGGAACTGTTAAGAGTAGAATTTTCTTCTCAAGGCAGAAACTAATGAATGCGCTTCCAGATTATGAATAACAAAAAGGTTTAGGTTTAGGTGTAAAAGCCCATCCAAAATTGGATGGGCTTTTTTATTCCTTTGATTGCCTAAATTTGGTACTTTAGTGGGATCGTTTAAAGTTATAGTTTCTACTATCCACTTTAATGTATATACAATGAATACACAAGGATTTACCAGTATTGAGAAATCATTTTTTGACCTTTCAGGAATTGATCAAATAACTACAAAAATCCCATACATCGTTGTTGAGAACTTCCCCAAACTGGGCTTCTTAACATCGTTGCGGTTTATTGAATGGGCGTCTGAAAATCCGAACGGAATAATTAGCTTGCCTACAGGAAAAACCCCAGAGTTTTTTATAAAATGGACAAAGTACATTTTAGATAATTGGAACTCAAAACAAGTAGAAGAAATAAAGGCAAAGTACAATCTTTCTGTAAACAAAAAGCCCGACCTAAGGGGTTTGCAGTTTGTTCAAATAGATGAGTTTTACCCAATATCATCCAAGCAACATAACAGCTTCTATGATTATGTTGTTAATTTCTATATCAAGGGATTTGGGCTAGACCTCAATAAAGCACAGCTAATAAACTCCGATGAGATTCCTCTTGCTGAAGGAAAACACTTTTCTGAAATCTTTCCAAATAGTAAGGTTGACCTATCGTTAAGATATCGGGATTGCAAAACTGACTTTGAGCGAATGCAACAGCAGTCGATATTTATGATTGACAACTGGTGTGTTGATTACGAGCAAAAAATCAGAGAGAAAGGGGGCATTGGATTCTTTCTAGGAGGAATTGGACCCGATGGCCATATTGCCTTTAATACAAAGGGATCAGATCATTTCTCAACAACAAGGTTAACTGCTACTAACTTCGAAACCCAAGCGGTGGCAGCAGGTGATTTAGGAGGAATTGAAATTTCGAAGAATCGACTTGTTATTACAATTGGCCTCGGAACAATTACCTACAACCCTGATGCTGTAGCAATTATAATTGCCGCGGGTGAAGCAAAAGCTGATGTTGTGAAAAATGCACTTGATGGCGAACTATCTAACCTTTACCCCGCAACATCCTTACACAAACTAAAAAACAGTAGGTTTTACCTTACCAACGGAGCCGCATCGCAGCTAAACGATAGTGTTGACAGGTATTATAAAACGGGTGATTGGAGCCAAGAGAAAACAGAACGAGCAGTTATCAACCTATGTAAAACCATTAACAAATACGGGCATCATGTTCTTGTTGAGGATTTAAAGGAGGACAAATACTGTAGGTTGATTCCAAATATTAACGATGATACTGTAAACGGAGTAGTAGAATCAATTAAAAGGAAACTTGAAAAGGGTTACAACCCTGAGCAAAATCAGGTATTCTTGCATACAGGACCACATCATGATGATATAATGCTGGGAATACTACCACATATTAACCGACAGCTTCGCTCTGCTTCTAATGCATTTCATTTTTCAATTTTAACATCTGGCTTTACCGCTGTAACCAACTCATTTATTAAAGATGTTTTGATTGACACTAAAGAGTTTATTGAGGTTGGTCAGGTTGAGATGATTGAATACCCCGATTTCTTTGATGAAGGATATCAAATTAAGCGCGACAAAGATGTATACCATTATTTAAATAAGGTTGCGGCAAGAGATCCTCGTGGCTGCCGAAGGGGATTGTGCCATCGGATTGTTCGCTCAATCGTTGAGATATATAGAGTAAAGAACAAGCAAGCCTTATTAGACAGCATTGATGAAATTCTTTCGGCTCTTAAGAATAGCTATGATGGTGAAAAGAATCCTCCAAAAATTCAAGTTCTCAAAGGAATGATAAGAGAGTTTGAAGAGGAGCTAGTTTGGGCTCATTACGGAGTTCAGGTTAAAAATGTTCATCACCTTCGACTTGGTTTTTACACAGGTGATATTTTCACAGAGCAACCTGATAGAACCCGTGACGTAATGCCAATTCTAAAGCTTATCAAGGATATTCATCCAACGGTAATCAGCTTAGCCCTCGATCCCGAAGGAAGTGGCCCTGATACACATTATAAGGTTTTGCAAGCAATTGCTGATGCAATTAGAGAATGGCAGAAAGAAGAAGATTTATCCCATTTAAGAATATGGGGGTATAGAAATGTGTGGTTCAAATTCCATCCATCAGAGGCAAATGTTATTGTTCCAGTGTCGCTAAATGCGCTATCCCTGCTGAACAGCTCGTTTAGCCATTGCTACCTAAGTCAAGTAGATGCCTCATTCCCCAGCTACCAACTTGATGGAAAATTTAGTGAGCTAGCGCAAATGATCTGGGTTGAACAGCTCAAGGATATTCAACTACTTTTAGGTAAAAACTTCTTTTACCAAAACGATTTACCTTTAATTAGGGCAACCCATGGAATGCTCTATTTTAAAGAGATGAACGTTGAAGAATTTTTGCATCAAGCCCGTGAACTCGAGAAATCAATGGAAGGTACAGCCTTATAAAAACAAAAGCCTCTGTTTTCAGAGGCTTTTGTTTTTCATTTATGTCTACAAATTTTCAAAATAAGGTAGAAACTCTTTTAAGTCAGATGTATTGCAAATGCCCCTAAATTCGGCTAAAAGTTCATCGTTAAAGGGAACACCTTTATCTTTTCTATCTATCCAGGTTTCATATTCCTTCTCGCCCGCTGTATATATTCGATCTTGGCCGGGCATCTTCCTTGATCCTCTCAAATCCCTTAGAATATTGCCTGTTGTCTTTTTGAACTCTTCAGGATCTACAAACGCGTTAACATCTATAGCAATGAAGAAATGACCTAACCTATATGGCACTTTTTTCCCATCCTGAAAACCGGTCAACATCCTCATATAGGCCCCCTGCTGCAAGGCTGCAGAGAGAATTTCGACAACCGTGGCATACCCATAACCCTTGTAACCCGCAGTCTCCTCACCCACTCCGCCAAGTGGTGTTAATGCTGCTTCACCATCAATAAACTGTTTCAATACCTCCTGAGAATTGGTCTTACTTTCACCATTATTATCGATAACCCATCCCTTAGGCATATCTTTACCCTCGCGGGCATACAGTTCGATCTTCCCTCTTTGGGTAATTGATGTAGCGCAATCGAGTAGAAATGGGAATGCTTCATCGGTTGGAATTCCAAAAGTCATTGGGTTTGTACCAAGCATACCCTCAACCCCAAAGGTGGGTGCAATAGAAGGACGCGCGTTGGTGCCGGTAATACCAATCATATTCTCATTTGCAGCCATTAAAGCGTAATGTCCAGCAAATCCGTAGTGGCTTGAATTGCGAACCACTACCATACCCATTCCAAACTTTTTGGCTTTATCAATTGCCATTTTCATAGCGTTATGGGATATTACATGTCCCATTCCGTTCTGCCCATCGATAACCGCTGTAGTAGGTGTTTCTTTAACAACCTTAAAATTAGTTACGGGGTTAACAATGCCTTCCTTTATGCGATCGAGGTAAATAGGTTTTAACCGGTTTACCCCATGAGAATCGAACCCAAGCTTATCGGCCTGAACCAGAATATCACCAATTATTTTTGCATCATCATTTGGAATACCTGATTTAACAAGTACTTCAACCATGAATTTCTCAATAACATCAAAAGGAATGTACTTTTTCTCCATAAGAGTAGAGTGCTTTTTTGTGATTTGTAAATATCAACAAAAAAACGATAAAGAGTGAAACGAGTATGGAATAAAACAGAAAAGCCTCGATTTCTCGAGGCCTTTCGTACCCGGGGCGGGACTTGAACCCGCACAGCCGCAATGGCCACAGGATTTTAAGTCCTGCGTGTCTACCAGTTCCACCACCCGGGCAAAACTTATAAAAATCATCAAATGCTCTTGATCCGCAATAGCCATCAAGCCTTTGGCGTGACGTGCCTACTAATTCCACCTATTGAGCATTAAATCTTAGAACCTTAAAGTTAAAAGTTCAAAGCTTTAGGAAACTTTGAACTTTGCTTTGGAGCGAAAGACGAGACTCGAACTCGCGACCCTAACCTTGGCAAGGTTATGCTCTACCAACTGAGCTACTTTCGCATTAAAATTTGGTGATGCAAAAATATAGCATTTATTAATATCTCCAAAAAATCTGTTCATAAAATCGAAAAAAAATATTCAAATTGTTTAATTAACTGATTATTTGGAGTCTTTGAGTAATGAAATAATGGAGAAAAACGAAATTCATTTTCTCCATTACTCTAAAAATTCAATCTTTTATCTTTTTACAACACAATATTTCCATGCTTACGCGGTGGCAATTGCTGACTTTTATTCCGTGTCATCTCAAGTGCCTGAATCAACTTATACCTTGTTTGCTTTGGGTAAATTATCTCATCAATATAGCCCAATTCGGCTGCCTTGTAAGGATTAAGTAAGGTTTCGCGATATTCCTCAATTTTAGCCTGTCGATCATCCTCGTTTGATAGGCTATTTCTGAATATGATATTTACAGCACCCTCCGCTCCCATTACAGCGATTTCAGCAGTTGGATAAGCAAAGTTAATATCAGCTCCAATCTGCTTGCTCGACATTACACAATACGCACCACCATATGCCTTACGGGTTATAACTGTAAGCTTTGGCACTGTGGCTTCGGAGAAAGCATAAAGGAGCTTTGCTCCATGCTTAATAATACCATTGGTTTCCTGAGTTAAACCGGGAAGGAACCCTGGAACATCTACAAATGTAATAAGTGGGATATTGAATGCATCGCAGAAACGCACAAAGCGAGCACCTTTTATTGATGAATCAATATCGAGAACTCCTGCTAAATGCGCTGGTTGATTTGCAACAATACCAACGGTTTGTCCAGCCAATCGGCCAAAGCCTACAACAATATTCTTTGCAAAATGAGGCTGTACCTCAAGAAAGTTTTTATCATCGAGAACCGTTTCAACCAATTCGATTACATCGTATGGCTTGTTGGGATCAACGGGGATAAGGGCTTGAAGGCTTTCATCCTCACGTCGACTATCATCATTAGTAGGAACAACAGGGGCTTCCTCCATATTATTTGATGGTAAGAATCCTGTTAGCTCACGAATAAGCATTGCAGCCTGCTCGTCATTCTCTGCTACAAAATGTGCAACACCGCTTTTTGAGTTATGAGCAATTGCACCGCCTAGCTCTTCTTTTGTAACATCCTCGTGGGTTACAGCTTTAATTACATCGGGGCCAGTTACAAACATGTAGCTGGTATCCTTTACCATAATTATAAAATCGGTAAGTGCTGGGGAGTACACAGCGCCTCCAGCGCAAGGTCCCATAATACAAGAGATTTGAGGAACTACACCCGAACTACGAACGTTGTTATAGAAAATCTCAGCATATCCAGCTAAACTCTGAACCCCTTCCTGAATACGAGCACCACCAGAGTCGTTAAGTCCAATTAAAGGTGCTCCCATTTTAAGGGCTAGCTGCTGAACCTTAATAATTTTATCAGCATTTGCACGACTTAGAGTTCCGCCAAATACGGTAAAATCATAGGCAAACACATAAACTAATCTTCCATCAATTTTACCATATCCAGTTACGACACCATCACCGGGAGTTTTGGTTTTATCCATCCCAAAATCGTTGGAACGATGGGTTACAAGCATATCAAACTCATTAAAAGTTCCCTTGTCTAAAAGCTCAAGGATACGTTCACGGGCAGTTAATTTGCCTGCATCATGTTGTTTCTGAATACGCTCATCACCGCCACCCAGTGTGGCTTCCTTTATTTTTTGCTCAAACTGGTTATATTTTTCTTCTAAAGTCTTCATAGTTAAAGGGATTACTCGATTTCAACAAGGGGTTGATGGCTATTGATTGTATCCCCCTCATTAACATAGATTTTTTTAACAACGCCATCGGTAGGTGATTTGTATTCACTCTCCATTTTCATGGCCGATATTACAATAACAGTGCTACCTTTTTCAACCACATCGCCCTCTTTTACAGGGATTCGAACAATCTTCCCGGGCATTGGGGTTGAAATAATTTTATCGCCGCTGTGGATACCATCCTTGTTTCGGTTTTGCTGGTAGCGGCTTTGCGCATCAATAATATCGACCTCAAGCGATGAGTAGTAAGTATTAACAAAGTAGTTTTTGGGGCTATTGCCCTGAATCATCTCAATATTATAAGACTTACCATCGTGTATTATTGAATAGACGCCCTCCTCAACCATTACAATATCCACATCGTAAAGTTTATCATCTACCTCGATGGTTGCCTTTGAACCATCCTTTTTTACAAGGCGAACGTTGGCGATTCTATCGCCAATCTTAATATCTAGTGCCATAATCTGCTTAGAATCGTTGAATAGATTTAATTAAACCGTACTCTTTCCACTTCTCGTTACGACGAGTAACAGTAAAGTCGCTCATTGCAAGTTTCTCAAGTTTTGAGGTATAATCGATATATGCTGCTATCATAGCCATATCAGTAGTAGTTGGGTGAGGATCGTTATGGATATCTAGAAGCTCTTCTAGGTGTTTTTCGATGAAATGCGTATCGTAGTTTCCTTCAATAAAATCCTTATTCTCCATTATCTTCTCAAGGAATTTAATCGAGGTTTTCACGCCTGTAATCTTATACTCAAACAGGGCACGTTTCATCCTTTCAATTGCCTCACCGCGGGTTCTACCCCAAGATATCAGCTTTGTAATCATCGGGTCATAGTACATTGGTATCTCATAACCTTCATATACATAACCATCGGTCCTAATCCCTAAACCGTTCGGCTCGCTGATATGCTTGATGGTACCCGGGTTTGGCATGAAATTATTAAAAGGATCTTCAGCAGATATTCTACACTCAATAGAATGTCCGAACTGAATTAGCTCTTCCTGGGTAAACGAAATTTTTTTGCCTGACGCAATATATATCTGCTCTTTAACCAAATCGATACCTGTTGTACGCTCGGTGATTGGATGCTCAACCTGCAAACGGGTATTCATCTCCAAAAAGTAGAAATTACGATTTGCATCCACCAGGAACTCAATTGTTCCAGCACCCTCGTAGTTAACAGCTTTGGCTGCAGCAATGGCTGCTTCACCCATTTTCTCTCTTAATTCCAGTGTGATGAATGGCGATGGAGTCTCTTCGATCATCTTCTGGTGACGACGTTGAACAGAGCATTCTCGTTCAAAAAGATGAACTGTATTCCCGTGCTTGTCGGCAAGAATCTGGAATTCGATGTGATGGGGAGAATCTAAGTATTTCTCAATGTAAACGGTGTCATTCCCAAATGATGATAATGCCTCGGATTGGGCCATACGAATTGCAGAAACAAGCTCCTCGCGTTTGCGAACTAGCCTCATCCCTTTTCCACCACCACCAGCAGATGCCTTAATGATAATTGGTAACCCTATTTCGTTTACAATTTTATTTACCGTTTCTATATCTGAAATCTTTTGCTGAGTTCCTGGAACAACAGGTACTCCAGCCTCAATCATTTTCTGACGAGCAGAAATTTTATCGCCCATTGAAACAATTGATTCCCATTTAGGACCAATAAAAATTATTCCTGATGCTTCGCATTTCTTAGCAAAATCTGCATTCTCTGAAAGGAATCCATAACCAGGGTGTATTGCATCAGCCTCACAGCTTAAAGCTACTTCGATAATCTTGTCGCCGTTTAGGTAGCTCTCCTTTGATGGAGATGGGCCAATATGATATGCCTCGTCGGCATAGCGTACGTGCATTGCATTTCTATCTGCATCGGAATATATTGCCACAGACTTTATTCCAAGCTCTCGGCACGAGCGAATAACGCGAACGGCAATTTCGCCTCTGTTCGCAATCAATACTTTTTTAATCATAATTAAGTGCATTGAATCCGGGGCGAATATAAGGCAATTTTTATGTTTTAAAACACTTGTTTAACGTTTTTTATGCTTTACAACATTGTTATATGGCATAAACAACTGTTTATCATAAACATAAAATGTTGAAAAAAAGTTTGAATCTATATAGAAAAATGTAATGCTGTTTTGCAGTGTATTTGTGTTGCTATTTTTAAACAACAAAATATCCTGCTGATAATCTAATAATTAGCAATCTAGCATCTTTACGAACTAAAAGTAGTGCACTGATACTCAATAATCAAATTGTCATGCTGAACGAAGTGAAGCATCTGTACATTTATGTAATTGATTGCTTTTATCGAACCCTAAAGGGTTTCTTAGCTTCACTCAGAATGACAACTTACATCGAGCTTACGTTAACCCATATACAGCAGAACGGCAACACAACTACAACCCGGATATTCGTTTGATTTCGTTGAGCTTATTAAGCGCCTCAACAGGGGTAAGATTGTCGATATCGAGTTGCTTGATTTGATCCCTAATCTGTTTAAGTACAGGATCTTCTAATTGGAAGAAACTTAGCTGGTAACCCTCACGATGCTTCCCCAGCTCATCAACAGGTTTGTGATGTGTTTGACCCTGTTGAGAATTATCCATTTCAGACAATATCTCGTCTGCACGCTTTACAACACGGGGTGGCATTCCAGCCATTCGGGCAACATGGATTCCAAAGCTATGCTCACTGCCGCCTCTAACCAACTTTCTTAGGAAAATTACCTTATTGCCAACCTCTTTTATAGTAACATTGTAGTTCTTAACCCGACTAAATGTCGATTCCATCTCGTTTAGCTCGTGGTAATGGGTGGCAAAAAGGGTTTTTGCCTTTGCAGTAGAATGCTCATGGATATACTCAACAATTGCCCAAGCAATTGAGATTCCATCGTAGGTTGATGTACCGCGACCAATCTCATCGAGTAATATTAGGCTTTTATCGGAAAGATTGTTCAAAATACTTGCAGTCTCCTGCATCTCAACCATAAAGGTTGATTCGCCAAGCGAAATATTGTCAGAAGCACCAACCCTAGTGAAAATCTTATCGACAATCCCAATCGAAGCATTTTGGGCAGGTACAAATGATCCAATTTGTGCTAAAAGCACAATTAATGCAGTTTGCCTCAACAGTGCAGATTTACCGGCCATGTTTGGCCCAGTGATTATGATTATCTGCTGTTCCTTATCGTCTAGGTAAACATCGTTAGCAACATACTCCTCGCCAACAGGTAGCATCCGTTCAATTACAGGATGCCTACCTAGTTTTATATCAATAGCATTAGTCGAATTTACGCTTGGTTTTGAGTAATTATAATCCTTAGAGCAGGTTGCAAATGAAAGTAAGCAATCAATTTGGGCAACTAATGAAGCATTTAATTGTATAGAAGCTACATATTCTGCTAAACTCGAAACGAGTTCTTGGAATAATCGCTGCTCAATTTGAAGAATTTTCTCCTCAGCACCTAGAATTTTTGCCTCGTATTCTTTTAATTCTTCTGTTATATAACGTTCCGCTGAAACAAGGGTTTGTTTTCGAATCCAATCTGGTGGAACCTTATCCTTATGGGTATTTCGAACCTCAATATAGTATCCAAAAACATTATTAAAGCTAACTTTTAATGATGTGATACCCGTTCTTTCGATCTCGCGTTGCTGAAGGTTTACAAGATAATCTTTGCCAGAAAATAGAATATTCCTTAGCTCATCAAGATCGGGATCAAATCCAGTGGCAATAACTCCCCCTTTTGCAATTAACGCTGGTGGATCAGAAACAATCTCCCTGCCAATTCTTTCTCTAATTCGAGTGCAAAGGTTGATTTGCTCACCTATTCGCTGTAAAGTTGGCTCATTTGAGGTTTCACATATCTCCTTGACAAACACTAAAGTCTCCAAAGATGTCTTCAGTTGAACCATCTCGCGAGGAGTAATTCTTCCAACGGCTGCCTTAGAGATAATGCGCTCCAAATCCCCTATTTCTCTCAACTTTTCAATCAGCAAATCGTTAGTTTCGACATTCTTTAAAAAGAACTCGACAACATTTAAACGATCATTAATTGATGAGATGTCCTTCAACGGGAAAGCCATCCAGCGTTTGAGCAAACGACCACCCATTGGGGAAATGGTCTTATCAACAATTTCAATTAGCGTTTTTGCTCCTTCGTTGTAGGTTGAGAACAGCTCAAGGTTACGAACCGTAAACCTATCGAGCCAAACAAAACGATCCTCATCAATCCTTGAGATAGACGAGATATGATTAATTTGGTTATGCTGAGTAATATCAAGATAGTAAAGAATTGCGCCAGCCGAAGTAACTCCAAGCATAAGGGTATCAACGCCAAAGCCCTTTAAAGAAGCGGTTTGAAAATGATTTAACAATTTCTCCTTGGCGCTATCGACATTAAAAGCCCAATCTTCGAGTTTGAAAACATAGTATTTTGAACCAAACTGCTCGATGAAAGTTTGATATTTCCCTCGCTCAACCAAAACCTCCTTAGGGTTAAAGTTGCTAAGCAACTTATCGATGTAGTCAAATGAACCCTCGGCAACAAAAAATTCTCCGGTAGAAATATCAAGGAAAGCAATACCTGCAGCCTTTTTATCGAGATGAACACAAGCTAGGAAGTTGTTCTCCTTACGTTCAAGAACATTCTCATTAAACGAAACCCCAGGAGTAACAAGTTCAGTAACCCCTCTCTTTACAATTGTTTTGGTTAACTTTGGATCCTCAAGCTGATCGCAAATTGCAACCCGCTGACCCGCCCTAACCAGCTTTGGCAAATAGGTATCGAGTGCATGGTGTGGAAACCCAGCAAGCGCAACTGAAGAAGCGGCTCCATTGGCTCTCTTTGTAAGAGTAATCCCAAGGATTTCTGATGCTTTAACTGCGTCATCGCCAAAGGTTTCATAAAAATCTCCCACGCGAAACAAAAGAATAGCCTCAGGGTGTTTCCTTTTGATGCTAAAGTATTGCTTCATTAATGGGGTTTCTACAACCGTGCTCTCGTTAAAATCACTCAATTTACTGGGTTTTTAAGAAAACGTAAGGAAACAAAATTATTAAAATCTTCCACTCCACGAAACGAATGTTTATAACTCGTATCAACTTTTATTTTATAGATTTTTCGAGTGCAAATTAATTAGAACAAAAATCATTTTTTGTAAATATTACTTTTACTAGTTTAGCAAAGTTTAAAAAGTCACTTATTAATTTTTAAGATATGAAAAAGATATTTGTAATTGGGGCAGGATTATCATCATCCGATTTAATTAAATACCTTCTTGACCATGCAACCTCTTTGGATTGGCAAGTAAAAGTTGGTGATCTTTCTCTTGAATTGGCTAATAAAAAGGTTAACAATCACCCAAAAGGTTCCGCTATTCATTTTGACATCAATAATTTACAACAGCTAAAGGATGAGGTTGCTTGGGCTGATGTAGTAGTATCGATGCTTCCAGCTTTTTTACATCCGGTAGTTGCCAAGGAATGTGTAAGTCAAGGTAAACATATGGCTACCGCTTCTTACGTATCCGATGCTATGAAGGAACTCGACGCTGAAGCTAAAAAGAAGGGTTTATGCTTGCTCAACGAGCTTGGAGTTGACCCGGGCATTGACCACATGTCGGCAATGAAAGAGATTGATGAGATTAGAAACAATGGTGGAAAATTGATTGGATTTATAAGCACATGCGGTGGTCTTGTTGCCCCTGAAAGTGATAATAACCCATGGAATTACAAGTTCACGTGGAATCCTCGGAATGTTGTTCTTGCAGGACAAGGTGTAGCCCAATTCTTAGAAAATGGTCAATATAAGTTTATTCCCTACCATAGGCTATATTCCCGCACAAGGATATACTCTGTATTGAACTATGGTGATTTTGAGATGTACTCAAACAGGGACTCCTTAAAATACCGTGAGATTTATGGTTTAAATGATGTTCAAACTCTTATGAGGGGGACATTACGTAAGGTTGGATATTGTAAAGCTTGGAATGTATTTGTTCAACTTGGAGCAACAGATGATACTTATAAAATTCCCAATAGCGAGAATCTTACTAAACGAGAATTTATAAATAGTTTCCTAGCGTACGACAAAAAGCTATCTGTTGAAGAAAAGATTAAGCGCGAAATAGCTGAAGCCAATGATCCTGTAGTTTTCGAGAAACTAAAATGGTTAGGCATTTTCGAAGATAAAAAAGTTGGAATGACCAACGCGAGTCCGGCTCAAATCCTACAAAGGATTATGGAAGAAAAACTATCTCTAGATCCAAACGATAAGGACATGACCATAATGCAACACCTTTTTGAATACGAACTTAACGGGAAAAAATATTTAAGAAAATCTTCGATGGCAATTATCGGGAAAGATACGGTTCATACTTCCATGTCTATTGCAGTAGGAACTCCATTGGCAATTGCAGTTAAAATGTTGCTCACAGGCGCAATTGCCGAAAAGGGAGTAATAGTTCCTACAAAACCTGCGATGTACAGCCCAATTCTAAAAGAATTAGAGGAGTTTGGTGTTAAGTTTATTGAGGAGGAAGAGGAAATAAAATAGATTTCGATAAATAGTACTTAGAACCCGCTAAACTTAAAGATTGGCGGGTTTTTATTTAAAAAGCCAGATAAAAATCACTTGTTAGCGCTTTGTAGTCTTCAGTATAATCCCCATCAGGAGTATGAATAAAAAGAGTGTTTTCGATCAACTTCTTTTTGGTGAACGAAAATTCAATAAGTATTCTAATAATTGGTTTATCGAGTTTTGATTGGATGTACAATTTTTTATTACAGTACAAACCATAGTTTACGGCCTCTGCAATAAAGATATTGCCTTCGATATATGGAAATATGGCGCAAAATCTACCTTCAGTGTTTAGCAATTTATGAACACCTTCAAGCAGATCAGAATTTGGAAGCTCATCGGTATGGCGGGTTAGGGTTCTTTCCTGAGATGGCGATTTAAGGGATTTATTAAAGTAAGGTGGGTTTGAAACAATTAGATCAAACTTTTGATCGTAACCCTTTGCATACTCTTGAAGAGAAGAGTTTTCGATACTTAATCGATTACTCCATTGGGATGATTCAAAGTTATGTTTAGCCTGTAATGCAGAAGCAGAATCAATTTCAATACCTCTAACTGTAGCATTAGAACGTTGTGCAATCATTAATGCAATAACCCCTGAGCCAGTACCGATGTCAAGAACTGAAGTAACATTCTCTACATCAGCCCAAGCGCCAAGAAGCACGCCATCGGTGCCTACCTTCATTGCGGCACCTTCCTGTTTTATTAAAAATTGTTTAAATCTAAAGTAGCTTCTACCCATTATAAACCAAACTTTTCGTAAACCCCCAGCCCAAATAGGGCATAATCATATTTTACAGGATCGGGGGGGTCAAATTCTTTTAATTGCTCAGTTAATTCAACCACAGTTCTCCAATCGTTTTGATTCATATTCACTAAACCTAACGTCCTTGCTACTCTGCCTGAATGAGTATCTAGCGGCATCATCAACGAACTTGTTGGAATTGCATTCCACAATCCAAAATCAACCATTTCGGTTGATGGTCTTACCATCCAACGCAGGAATAGGTTAATCCGTTTTGCTGCAGACCCCTTACTTACATTGGGTGTATGCTTTATAGCGTGTGGATAAGAACAATACTTTTCAAAAACTAATCTATAATTATCTATTGCTGAATCAATACTTTTTGTCTTACAGTAGCCAACGGTAAAAACCTTTTCTAAACCACCCTCAAATTTATAAATAGCGTTTAAAACTTTGATAAATTGAATACAATCGTTGCTATTAAAAGTGCGGTGAACAAAATCATCAAAACGTTCAGCATCTTTTTTCTTAAAATTCACAACAAACTCGTAAGGTGATTCACCAAACTTTGCAAGCAACCTATCTAGGTTATAAATTATCATCTTTCGATTGCCCCAGGCAAGTGTTGCTGCAAACAATGCGGCTATTTCAATATCCTCCTTTTTCGTGTATCGATGAGGGATTTGGACTGGGTCGTCGGTAATGAACTTTGGATTAGAGTAAAGTTTGTACTTCTCTTCTAAAAATTCTTTAAGTAACACTTTATCCTTTAACACCATTACACAAATCGTCCATCGTTCATGGTAAGCTGTAGATCCGCCATCTGAGCTAAATCTTTATCGTGTGTTACCACAATAAAAGTTTGCCCCATCTGGTCGCGCAAGGTAAAGAAAAGCTTATGAAGCTCATCGCGATTCTGTGAATCCAGATTCCCCGATGGTTCATCGGCTAAAACCACAAAAGGATCATTTATAAGAGCTCGGGCAACAGCAACTCGTTGCTGCTCGCCACCTGATAGCTGTGAAGGTTTATGATCGAACCTGCTTGATAACCCCAAAAAATCAAGTAGCTCCTTACCCCTTTTTTGTGCATCAACCATACTTTTTTTAGCAATCAATGCTGGAATACAAACATTCTCAAGAGCTGAAAATTCAGGCAATAAGTGGTGAAACTGAAATACAAATCCAATGTGTTGATTTCTGAAACGAGCCAGATGCTTATCTTTTAATGAGAAAACATTCTCACCTTTAATATAAACATTACCTGAATCAGGGTTACTCAACGTACCAAGAATTTGAAGAAGAGTTGTTTTCCCTGCTCCACTAGGGCCTACAATTGCTACAACCTTTTTCTCAGGTAGCTCAATAGTTACTCCCTTAAGTACGGTAAGATTTCCGAACGATTTAACAATATTTTCAGCCCTTATCATGAAAGTCGATTTTATAAAAAGCAAATGTAGAAAATATATGAGTTGTAATTTATCCTTTTGGAAAAACAAAATCTTTTCTAAACTTTGCTATCAAATTAAGAAATAAGAGCGATGACATTAATTAAATCAATCTCAGGAATACGCGGTACAATTGGAGGTGCAGTTTCAGAGAATCTTACACCAATTGATATTGTAAAATTCACAGCAGCTTACGCTGAATGGCTAAAACAATTAAACAAAGGGAAAAAATGCAAGGTTGCTGTTGGTCGCGATGCCAGAATTTCGGGTGAAATGGTAAGCAATATCGTTATTGGAACACTGATGGGCTGCGGAGTTGATGTCATCAACCTTGGGTTGGCTACAACGCCAACAGTTGAGATGGCTGTAATAGGGTTGAAAATAGATGGTGGGCTAATCCTCACTGCTAGTCACAATCCAAAGCAGTGGAATGCCCTAAAACTTTTAAATAGCAAAGGTGAGTTTTTATTAGATGAGGATGGAAAAAAAGTTTTAGAACTTGCTGAAAAAGGTAATTATTCATTCCCGGAGATAGATGAAATAGGCGTTTTAGAGGAGGAATACTCATACCTCGATGAGCATATTTCAAAAATTATTGCCCTTGATTTGGTTGATCGTAAGGCAATTGCTAACGCCAATTTTAGGGTTGCCATTGATTGTGTTAACTCTGTAGGCGGCATAGCAATTCCCCGATTGCTTAATGCTCTAGGAGTTAAGGATGTTATTGAACTTTACACTGATCCTACTGGAGAGTTTCCACATAATCCGGAGCCCCTACCCGAGCATCTTCACGAAATTTCAAAAGTAATGGTTGAGAAAAAAGCCGATGTCGGCTTTGTTGTCGATCCGGATGTTGACCGATTAGCCATTGTAAATGAGGATGGCTCAATGTTCGGTGAAGAATACACTTTAGTTTCGGTTGCTGACTATGTGCTATCTATTAAAAAAGGGAATACCGTTTCAAATCTATCGAGTACTGCCGCATTACGTGATGTAACCCAAAATTATGGCATGAAATACTCTGCCTCGGCAGTTGGAGAGGTAAACGTTGTAACCAAGATGAAAGCCGTAAACGCAGTAATAGGAGGAGAAGGAAATGGAGGCGTTATACTCCCAGAACTTCACTACGGTCGCGATTCTTTAGTGGGTATCGCCTTATTCTTAAGCCATCTGGCTAAATCGAAGAAAAAATGTTCGGAACTCCGAAAAACATACCCCGACTACTTTATCTCCAAGAATAAAATTGAGCTTACCAAAGGAATTAACCCCGATACTATACTAAAATCGCTTGAACAAGAGTTTAAAGATTATCCTCTTAATAAAGAGGATGGCCTGAGGGTTGATTTTGAGGATGGATGGGTTCATATGCGAAAATCGAATACTGAACCAATCATTCGAATCTACTCCGAAAGTAAAAATCAAGCAAAAGCTAATGATCTGGCTAAAAAAGTGATTGATAGAATAAAAAAAAATTAGCACAACTATCTATTATTCTTTTTTTGCCTTTAGAACAAAAGATGCTGGTAAGGTAGCACCACAATACACAAAGGTAAGTTCAGGTCTTTTCGAGGTATTAGTTACATTTACAGGTGAACTAAAAGCTCAAAACTCTGAAGATATTGAAGCACCCACCGAACTTAGTGGTAGATGTTTCAGAAATTAGACTGCAAAAAATTATCTAACAACCTTGCATTTTATATATCCTATAATAAGATTTTGATTACTATCATAACGCTCAAAAATAATTCTGCTAAATGTTCTTGGTTTCACCTCTATTATTAATGGGTTTTCTTTTATGTTTTCACAATCATTACAAGTAACTTCCATTCTGATTAAATCATCTGTAATATTCCAGATTTTTCCTCTTCCTCCATTATAAGTATTATCAAAAACAAAATCACAAATTATGGATTTTTGAAATGTGTTGGGTTCGTTTGTCTCTTTAATATTTTGCCTTACGGCATCAGCCATTTGAGGTGAAACTTTAGTCGTACCAAAAAAATCTATGACTTCAGTATTATTCTGCCTAGTTAATGTTACTGATTGACTATAAAGATTTATAGAAAAACAACATACAAGCATGATTATGCATATCTTATTCATTTTTGACAATTTTTTAAAGTTAGTATTCGTCTTCAGAAAAATATCCTCCATAAAAATTTTGATACAATAACTGACTGTCATTATCAAATGTATTGAGTTTTGAGCCAGTTGAAGAACTTATGAATCCAATTACAGTTTTTTTTACAAATCGTTCACCTGTTCCTTTTTCACAAAGGTCAACCTTAATTACAATAATTTTATCCAAAACACCTGCACTATTTAATTTTCCATAAGGGTCTGGTTTTTGAATTTCTTTACTTTTAATTACCCGACCAGCATCTCTAATATCTTGATTTCCTAATTGTGCATTAGCACTAGTTCCTAAGCCAGTTAATGCAATTAAAATAAGTATAAACTTTTTCATCTAAAAATCTTTTATTTGATAAGTAATTGCCCCCCAAAAAAAAATTGGCACACAACCTTTTAGGGGGCAATTATTCAAAACAACCTTTTGTTTTGTTTAGTCTGAAATTATTAAAATTACAGTAACAAGGATGCCATCTTTTTGTCTCACCGTCACTTATTGTTTCAGTTTGTTTTGGCAACCATTTTTTTAAATTAGGAGTATATGAATTAGATATTTTGTAAACCCTTTGTTACTTGTATTTTCAATTTCAGACTAAGATTTACTATTTCCTAATTATTCAATATGAATCAAAGTTAAAGCAAGCATTAAGACAATTAAGATAGTAGGTTAAGGGTTATTGGCATTCTACGCGAGTTATCGAACAGTTAACATTATCACCTGTAGCCACTTTCCCACAATCGTAGTTATCTTTACCAGAGGGGATTGAATAAGAACCTTTTCTTGTTCCAAAAGATACGTATATCGTAACATCGCGGTCAGAATTGTTAGAAGCAATCATGTGTCCCTCCGAATTAACATATATACATACTGTTCCTCTAATAAATTCTCCATACATTACACTTCTACAATCATGATTATCAGCATTAGCAACCAATCTTAATGCAAAAATTACTACAAAAATCAATAAAAACTTTTTCATTTTAATTCGAATTTAACGTCCGCTCCTCTTTGCAGACAATAATTTAAACTTTTATTATAATTATTTTCAAAATTGATGAATTGACCAAATTTCATTCTACAATTAAATCTTCTTAAAGATAATAAAAATTCGTTTTCAGCATCATTGGTCTCAATTTATTGCTATATTTCTTAAATATTTCGCCAGCGTATATTTTAATAATTATGCTAATTATAATTACATATTTTACAACTTTATTCATGCCTTTAAAGTGGATATTCAAATTCCAATTTTCGATTAGGTTTTAGGTAAAGAAACGGTAAAAACAACCCAGTCTTAGAGGGATCAAGCCAAGCAACAATATATCAATACACTAAGCAATTTCTGGCAATTCTACTACAACATGCGAAGACTCACTCTTTTCGATTTTGAGAAAGGAAAGCCTTTGGCTATGGATTTTGAGATGCTTTTAAAGTAAGTGCTTAAACTTAGAATATTTTTAGTGCCTAGATAGAAAACTCTAAGCATTTTATTTTATGCAAACCTTATACCTACAAATCAATTATCTTATTCTTAAGCGCATACTTAACCAGATCAACCGTAGTGGTAAGTTCAAGCTTTTGCATGATATGGTTTTTGTGCGACTCAACGGTGCGAACACTGATAAATAGCTTATCGGCAATTAGCTGGTTGGAATAACCCTCAGCAACAAACTTTAATATTTCAAGTTCGCGATTGGTAAGCTTCTCCTCCTGCAACGAATCGAAACGCTCGGGGTCCTTTACTTGCTTTAAGTAGCTTTTTAAAATAATGTTCGACACATCCTTGCTGAAGTACTCGTTCCCCCTATAGATTTCACGAATACCCTCAAGCAGCTCATCGCGAGTAATATTCTTAGGAAGATAGCCCTTTGCACCAGCTTTAATTGCGTTAAAAATAAACTCCTGGTTGGTGTACATCGAGAGAACCATTACTTTAATTGCAGGGTACTCGTTTGTAATAATTTTGGTTAATTCAATCCCCGACATCTCGGGTAATGAAATGTCAACTATAATCACATCCGGTTTAATATCCTTGAGCTTTTCGAGAATTGACCTTGCATCACATGCTTCAATAATTACCTCAATATCATCTAAACCTGAAAGAAGTGAACGGATTCCATCTCTCACAATTTGATGATCATCAACCAAAGCAACTTTTATTTTAGCCATTACTACCCTTTTTGTTTTGGAAATATAGGAAATTCAGCCTGTATCTTAACACCGTTCCCTTTCGAACTCAGTATTTCAAGCTTGCCATTTAACAGTATAGCCCTCTCTTTCATATTATATAAACCGTTTCCAGATTCAAAATCCTTTGTTGTATCAAACCCTACCCCATCATCCTCGATATGCAAATAGAGTTTCGAAATGTCAGAGAAGAGAGAGATTACAGCTCTTGTTGCTCCAGAATGTTTCACAATATTGTTTAACGCTTCTTGAGCTATTCTATACACATATGTTTTCAGAAGCTGGTTAAACGATTCGGGCAACACACCAATAACCAATGATACATTTATTCCTGAATTTGACTCAACCTCCATGCAAAGATTCCTTAGTACAACTGCCAAACTAAACTCTGTAAGTGCTGCTGGCATTAGGTTATTTGACATCCTCCGCGTTTCTTCGATGGTTTGGTTGAACATCTGCTTGACCGATTCAACCATTTTACGCTGATCACCTAAACCGTCAAGGGGAATACTCTCTAGCTTAAGCTTTATGGCTACAAGTGTTTGCCCTAGCCCATCGTGCAGTTCGCGCGATAAACGTTGCCGTTCCTGCTCTTGTCCATCAATTACCGAGCGCATTTGTCGCAATCGTTCGGTTTGCAATTCAGCTTCAATAGCCTTACGTCGCGAAATATCTCTAATTACAAGCGATTCAACTTCCTGTCCATGGAATAGAACCCTGTTCTTTTGAACTTCAACTGGTATTTTTTTATCAGTTTTCGTTTTTAGTATAGCCTCAAAAGAGTAAACGGAGTTCTGTAGAGCAGTTAAATATATATCCTCATCAACCAAAAGGTAATCCATAGGTGATTTCTTAATCAATTCTTCCTCTGAATATCCAGTAAGGTTACTTAGTGCATCGTTCACCAGAACTGGAGAACCTGTTTTATGGAGTACAATTCCATCAATGGTTGCTTTATAGAAATGGGTTAATCGCTGCTCTCGCTCCTTTAGGCTACTCGTTGTTTGATTTATTTGAAGAATCATTTTATTGAAAACCTGCGTTAGCACGCCAATCTCATTATGTTGAACAATTGGAAGGGTTTGTTCAAAGCGACCATCGCCAAGGCTTTTAGCCGCTTGCTTAAGGCGAACTAGGGGGGCTGTTATTCTTTTACTCAAAAAGTAAACCCCAAGAGTAAGAAAAATGAAAACAATAAGGCTAATTAGAAGAATCCTTTGCCCTAATATCAGAATTAGTTGAATTGCCTCATCGTAATCAATTTCAGCAATAATAACCCAATTTAAACCAGTGATATTTACAGGGCCATATGCGCTTAATACCTTATGGTTTCGATAATCATAGGCTTTTTTATACCCCGACTCTCCGTTCTGGGCTTTTGCAACTATCTCAAGATTACAACTAGTTTGAAGTATCGATTTCTCGAAAAATCTTGATGAACTTCGAAGAAGATTGTCACTACCAACAAGGTAAACCTCTCCGGTTTGACCCAACCCTTTATCAAATATCTGTTCAGCAATTATACTATTAATAGCTGTATATGAAATTTCCAAAAAAACCACCCCAAGCAAACTGCTATCGCTTGCAAAAACAGGAGTAGCAATAAAAGACGAGTAATCGTTTTCAAGTTCGCCTTTCCTTAAATCACCAATAGTGCTTTTTTTCAGATTAATAACCTTATGGTAAATATCAGCAAGCCCTGTGTTTTGAATGTTTGTAGTGTAATAAGCCGAATAATTGCTATCTAGATTTATCTTAAACGAATGGAATATACCATCTGGAAGTCCAAACGAGAGACTTGCATATGCATTAGTGTTAATCAGGTATCTAAATAAATCCTGGTTTATTAAGTCATTATTATTGGTAATATTTATTCCCTTAGTATTCCTCAGTTTTTTAATTAAATCAACTATATCCTTTTGGGATGAAATAAGACTTAAATCCCTAATCCTTTCTGAGTAGAACGTTTCAATTCTTGTTTTTTTCTCCTCTCTTAACGATAAAAGCTGTTGATAGGTACGCAGGATAAGTGCCTCCCTTGCCGCAAAATAGGAATAGGCCCCAACAATTACTACCCCTGTAAAGCAGAAAACCATTGAGTACAGAAAGAGTTTAGTTGTTAGGGAGTAGTATCTCATCGGTTAATTAAACTTTATTATAAAAATTCTTCTAATTTTTTAGTAATTAGACATTTTGGAACTTCTAATATACCAAATTCAATATAATCTATGTACTCTTTAAAAGAAATAGTAAACGCTGAAACAAAAAAACGAAAACAAATTGTAGATTTTTAAGGCGAAATCTACAATTCAATACTAATAAAGACCTATTTTTGGATACTTAACACTTTTATTATGATCGTAAGAATTCCTTTTAAAGTAGTCGAACTTGAGAATCATAGCTATCATATTGTAGTTGATGGCAGAATTGATGGAACTTCAATTACATTTATTATCGATACCGGCGCTTCGAGAACAATTATAGATAAATGCTATGCTGATAAACTTATTAAAATCACCAATATGTCCGAAGAGCCAATTGCCACAGGCTTAAATGCGGAACAAATACCAGTTGAGCTATATAAAATTCCTGTATTAATACTTGAAAAGATAAAATTCAAAAATATTCAATCGTTAACTGCTGATTTGACTCCAATTAATGAAGTTTACTCAAAGCTAACCGGGAAAAGAATTGGAGGTTTGATTGGTTGTGATTTTTTACTAAAGCATGTTAAACGAATCAACTTTAAAAAGAAATATTTAACCGTTTCGGTTAAGGAAAAGAATTTATAATCCTTTATATCAACTAATTAATTTAACCAACTTTCTTCTTTACAATATGTCATTAAAATAAAGTGTTAATTGCAGCTTGATGGCTATTGTATCATATCTGAAAAAAAGTAATATATTTGCCCGATAATTTTCGGAAAAAAGTAAATATTCAATTCATTAATACTGAGAACAGATGCAGAATAAAGGTGCGATAAAGTTTATTGCTATTGCATTAGCGCTGGTATGCGTTTACCAGCTTTCATTTACGTATGTAACAAAGCGGGTAGAAAAGAATGCTAAAGCTTATGCTAAAGGTGATTCAAAAAGAGAGTTTCACTACTTAGATTCAGTAGCAACAGAAACAGCTTACAACTTTCTTTGGGTTCGTAAGTACTCATACAAAGAATGCAAAGAGCGCGAACTCAATTTGGGTTTGGACTTAAAGGGTGGTATGAACGTAACCCTAGAAGTATCGGTTGTTGACCTATTAAAGTCACTTTCAAATTACAGTACAGATCCTTCATTCCTAAGGGCTATTGAAATGGCTCAAACCATGGATGCTAGTAAAGATTTCATTACTCGATTTGGAAATGCGTTTGAATCAATTGCTCCTAATGCTAGATTAGCTGCAATATTCAATACCGTTGAACTTCGTGATAAGATATCTTACAACTCCACAAACAAAGAGGTGTTAGCTGTAATTCGCGCAGAGGCTGACGGTGCAATTAAGAACTCGTTTAATATTATCCGTACACGTATCGATAAGTTTGGTGTTAGCCAGCCTAACATCCAGCAACTCGAAAACTCTGGTCGTATCCTCGTTGAATTACCTGGTGTAAAAGAACCTGAGCGTGTTAGAAAACTGCTACAAGGAACTGCTAACCTTGAGTTCTGGGAAACTTATGAAAATACTGAGATTTATCCATTCTTAGCTCAAGCAAATGAGAAAATCAAAGAGCTTAAGGAAGCTGAGGAAAAATTAGTAGAAGAAGCTAAGAATGTTAATAAAACTACCACTACCGATAAAAAGGAGACAACTACTAACGAGAAGAGTGATGATCTTGTAAAGATGCTAAAAGAAAAAGAGGGAAAAGATTCAACTTCTCTTGTAGCTAATAGCGCAGCAAAGAATTATCCCTTATTCTCAATATTAAATCCTAATATCGATCCACGTAGCGGACAGCCTTACGGCTACGCAATGGTTGGTAGGGCTCACATTAAGGATACAGCAACTATTAACAGCTACCTTAAACTCCCTCAAGTAAGAAGCCTTTTCCCTCGCGATTTAAGACTTCTTTGGGGTGTAAAAGCAGCTGATAAGGCTGAAACTATTTTCGAACTATATGCAATTAAAACAAATAATAAAACCAAGGCTCCGCTTGATGGTAGCGTAATTACTGATGCTCGTGATGAGATTGCTGATCGTAAGGGCGCATCAGAGGTTGCTATGGCAATGAACGCTGAAGGTTCAAGAATTTGGGCTCGCATGACTGGTGATAACATCGACCGTTGTATTGCCATTGTAATGGACAATTATGTTTACTCTGCTCCAAAAGTCCAAAACGAAATTAAAGGTGGTCGTTCATCTATTACTGGTACTTTCTCTATAACTGAAGCAAAAGACTTAGCCAACGTTCTTAAATCAGGTAAACTACCTGCTCCTGCCAAAATTATTCAGGAAGAAGTTGTTGGTCCATCTTTAGGTAGCGAAGCGATTAATGCTGGTATGATCTCATTCATTATCGCATTTATTGTTGTACTAATCTACATGATTGCTTTCTATCACACTGCTGGTATGGTTGCAAATATTGCATTGGTGGCCAACCTATTCTTCCTATTTGGGGTTCTTGCATCATTAGGTGCTGTTCTTACCTTACCTGGTATTGCCGGTATCGTTTTAACAATGGGTATGGCAGTTGATGCGAACGTTATTATCTACGAGCGTATTAAGGAGGAATTACGAGCAGGAAAGGGATTAAGGCTTGCCGTTAACGATGGTTTTAAACATGCTTACTCTGCAATTATTGACGGTAACGTTACTACAATTCTTACCGGTGTTGTTCTTTACATATTCGGTTCTGGCCCAATCCAAGGTTTTGCTACAACCTTAATCATTGGTATTCTAACATCACTATTCAGTGCAATTTTTATTGCTAGGTTAATTTTTGAATGGATGTTAAACAGAAATCAGAATATCCTTTTTGCTAATAAATGGTCACAAAACTTCTTACATAATATCAATATCAACTTTATTGGTATAAGAAAAGTTTTATATGTTGTTTCTGCAACAATCATTATTATCGGTATTGGATCATTGACATTTAAAGGTTTAAACTACGGTATCGATTTTACTGGTGGTAGAACCTATATTGTTCGTTTTGACAAAAACGTTCAAGTTGCCAGTATACGTGAATCATTGACTAAAGAATTTGGTGAAGCACCTGAGGTAAAAACCTTTGGTTCGGCTAATCAGGTAAAAATCTCCACCAAGTATATGATTCATAAGAACGAGACTTCTGTTGATAGCTTAATCGAAACAAAACTTTATAATGGGCTAAAAGGTTACTATCCTCAAAGCTTAAAGTTCTCTGATTTTAGTACCTCAAATCAAAGTATTGGAATTTTAAGCTCACAGAAGGTTGGACCAACCATTGCAAGTGATATTAAAACAGGTGCAATACTAGCAGTAATTTTTGCCTTACTAAGTATCTTCGTATATATTGCTATTCGTTTCAAAAACTGGCAATGGGGATTAGGTGGTGTTACATCACTTTTCCACGACTCATTAATTGTCATTTCAATGTATTCAATTTTCTACGGAATTCTACCTTTCAATATGGAGGTTGACCAAGGATTTATTGCTGCAATTCTAACAATTATTGGTTACTCAATTAACGATACTGTGATCATCTTCGATAGAATTCGTGAGTACAGGGTTATCCACCCAAAATGGGAACTAAAAGACACAATTAACGGTGCTATTAATAGTACTTTAGGACGTACATTCAATACATCTATGACAACCATCGTTGTGTTGATTGCCATCTTTATTTTCGGTGGTGACGTACTAAGAGGATTTATTTTTGCACTTTTAGTGGGTATTACTGTTGGTACATATTCATCAGTATTTAATGCTACTCCAATTGCCTATGACGTAATTAAATGGCAAGAAAGAAGAAATGCAAAAAAAGAATTAAAATAATTGAAAAGTAATAATCGAGAAAAGTCCTGCCCAAAAGGCAGGATTTTTTGTTTTCTATCTGAAATAGTTTTTAGATTTGTAGAATTAAACGATAGTATATGCCCTTGAATATCCTCTTGTTTATTAGCATGTCCGAAATAGTTGTGATTGTTTTTATTGCCTTTCTTCTATTCGGAACCGAAAAACTTCCTGAGATTCTAAGAGGGTTGGGCAAAGGGTATCGTGAGTTTCAGAAAGCAACAGATGAGATCAAAAGCGAGTTTAACAAAGTTGCTGATGATATAAAGGATGAAGCTAGTAAAGCAAAAAATGATATTAACGATAATTCAAAAAATTCTGCAAATAGAGCAGGATGAGATTGTTGTTTGTTGATAGTTGTTCGTGATTCTCTTTTAACTCCTTTGACTTCTCTAACTTCTCATCTCTTTCATTTAATCTTTTGATTATAAAAAATTTAGAGAAGCAAAAATATCAAAAAATAAAATGTATCTTTGCCAACTATTTTTAAACACGTTTTTTGAATAAACTGCTTAAATACAATGGTATAGCAGTTAACAAAGTAATAATGGAAAAAGAAAAGAACAAAAAGTTCGAAGTTAAACGCGAGACGCGCACCAACTCCGAAAATGAACCCACCAGGGTTTACCGTCCAAGAACCTTAAAGGCTCGACCTGTTTCAAATGCTGACGATAGCACTGACAATAACAGGAACAATGAGACACAAGAATCAAACACCTTTGATTCTGAGACCCCAAAAGTAAAATACTCTGACGAAAAGCCTTCAAGAAAGAAGAAGGATTCTACTCCCGAAGAAAATGAGGGTTTTGAAAAACCATCATCAAAAAGTAAGGATGAAATAGCTGAAAAAAAATCAACCTATAAACCTCGAACCGGAGGCTTTAAGAAAAGTAACGAGGAGTTCTCTGCCGATATTAATCGTGACAGGGATGAAATTCTACAAGAAACAAAAAGCGACTCATTCGAAAAAGAATCTTCAAGTGACAGAAGATCTATAGAAAGACCATCTAGAAGAAGGGACAATCATAGCGATTCTGGTGCAGATGATAGACCTGCCAGAAGAAGTGTTGAGCGCAGAGACTCAAGTTCAAATGACAGACCTTCCAGAAGAAGCGACGATCGTAGAGAATCAAACTCTTACGAAAGACCTTCAAGAAGAAGTGATGATCGCAGGGACTCTAACAGAGACGATAGAAGAACCACTTCTCGCAGAACTGAAGGAAAACCAACAGGATACAGATCATCTCGCGTAGTACGCGATGATGACAGACCCAGAGGTTCAAGAGAAGAAGGATTCCGAAGGGATAGAAATGATAGAGACGATAGACCAAAATTCGGTGAAAGAACTAGGGAAAGAAAACCTTATGGTTCAAGATCTGAATCGGATTCGAAATCAAAACTTCGAATAATTCTACCCAATAGTAACGAGAAAAAATTTATTGATAAGCCAACCCCAAAACCACAAAGGGAGTATGATGATAAACCTTTCCTTGAGGTTGATAGCGATGGCTTAATCCGTTTAAATAAGTATATATCTAACACTGGCCTTTGCAGCAGACGCGAAGCCGATGAGTTTATCGAAAACGGTATGATTACCGTTAACGGTGAGGTTGTAAACCAACTTGGGACTAAGATAAACCCTGAAGCAGAAGTATGCTTTAAAGGAAAGAAACTTGAAACCGAGCATAAGGTTTACATCCTTCTCAACAAACCAAAGGATTACATTACAACTGTTGAAGATCCAAATGCCAAAAGAACAGTAATGGAGCTAATTGAGGGTGCATGTACCGAACGGGTTTACCCAGTTGGTCGCCTCGATAGGAATAGTACCGGTTTACTTCTTCTAACTAATGATGGTGAAATTACCAAGAAACTTACCCACCCTAGCTTTGAGAAAAAGAAAATATATCACGTAGGTTTAGATAAAGTTCTATCCCGCGAGGATATGCAAAAAATGCTCTCTGGTGTTGATGTTGAAGGAGAAATTGTAAAAGCCGATGCCATTGAGTACACCGAAGAATCTGATGGAACAGAAGTTGGTGTTGAAATTCACACTGGACAAAACCGTGTAGTTCGTAACATGTTTGGTGTTCTTGGCTACAAGGTTTCAAGACTTGATAGGGTTTACTTTGCTGGGTTGACCAAGAAGAATTTACCCCGTGGTAGCTGGAGATTTCTTACTCAAAAGGAGGTCAATATGCTTAAGATGAACCGTTTTGATTAATCCTAATCTTCTATAATTTTTCGTTACAATGACACACAAATCAGGATTTGTAAATATTATAGGGAATCCAAACGTAGGTAAATCAACCCTAATGAATGCCTTAGTTGGTGAGCGCATTTCCATTATCACCAAAAAGGCTCAGACAACCCGTCATCGGATTATGGGTATTGTAAACGGGGACGATTTTCAGATTGTTTACTCCGATACCCCTGGTATTCTAAAACCTTCGTATAAGCTACAGGAATCGATGATGAGGTTTGTTGAATCGGCCCTAGATGATGCTGATGTAATCCTCTACATCACCGATACCTACGAAACGCCCAACAAAAATCAGGCGTTCCTCGATAAACTTCAAAATCTTGGAGCACCGATTATACTTGTTATCAACAAAGTTGATTTAACCACACAGGAGAAGGTAGAAGAACTAGTTAAACTTTGGGGCGAAATACTTCCAAAGGCTCAAATTCTTCCCGTTTCAGCTCTGCATGGTTTTAATACCGATGGATTAATTAGCATGATTAAGGAAATCCTTCCTGAAGGACCCGAGTATTTCTCAAAAGAAACGCTTACCGATAAAACCATGAGGTTTTTTGCTTCGGAGATTATCCGCGAGAAGATTCTGCTCCACTACCAGAAAGAGATTCCATACTCTGTTGAGGTTGAGATTGAGGAGTACACTGAGGATAAAAAACTCGATAGAATTCGGGCAATTATCTATGTTAGCCGCGAATCGCAAAAATCTATTGTTATTGGTCATCAGGGGAAAATGCTTAAACGCGTTGGAACCGAGGCAAGGATTGATCTTGAAAAATTTCTTGGTAAAAAGGTTTTTCTTGAGATGTACGTTAAAGTTGATCCCGATTGGCGCGATAACGATAACAAGCTAAAACGGTTTGGGTATATGCAATAGTAAGTGACGAGTGACAAGTGACAAAGTGACGAGTTGCTTGAATCAATTGTCATCCTGATTCGGCAACTGCCGGAGAAGGATCTCGTGTTTGTTACAAGTTACAGGTTACATAAGAAAGATGCTTCACTTCACCTACCTGTCGGTAGGCTTGTTCAGCATGACAGAAATCTTTTATAATTGAACTAGAATGGGAAATATAGTAGCGATAGTTGGTCGTCCGAATGTTGGAAAATCAACCTTTTTTAACCGCATGGTTGGTGGAAGACATGCAATTGTTGATGAGATAGCTGGTGTTACACGCGATAGAATATATGGTAAATCCGATTGGAATGGTACCGAGTTTTCAATAATCGATACCGGGGGATTTGTAATCAATTCCGACGATATATTTGAGGAAGAGATTCGAAAGCAGGTTACCATCGCAATTGATGAGGCTGACATTATACTATTCCTAGTTGATGCTCAAACCGGAATTACCGATATGGATATGGCTGTTGCCGAAATCCTCCGGAAAAGCAAAAAAAAGGTATTTGTGGTAGCCAACAAGGTTGATAACAACTACATCCGATTAAATTCTGCCGAATTTTACTCATTCGGGTTAGGCGACCCATACTGCGTTTCATCAATCAGCGGATCAGGTACTGGAGACCTTCTTGATGAGGTTGTAAAGGAGTTTACTGAGCCAGAAGTAACCGAAGAGGAGAATATCCCCAAGATTGCTATTGTAGGTCGACCAAATGTTGGAAAATCTTCGTTGATAAATGCTCTTGTTGGAGAGGAACGTAATATTGTTACCCCAATTGCAGGAACAACCCGCGACTCAATCCACTCTCGATATACAAAATTCGGTCATGACTTTATAATGATCGATACTGCTGGATTACGGAAAAAAACAAAGGTATCAGAGGATCTAGAGTTTTACTCCGTGATGCGCTCTATACGTGCCATTGAGAATGCTGATATTTGCCTACTTCTAATCGATGCAACACAAGGACTAGAGGGTCAGGATCAGAATATTTTTAACCTTATTATCCGAAACCGTAAAGGTGTTGTAATTGTTGTAAACAAGTGGGATTTGGTTGAAAAGGATCACAAATCTACCGATCAATATACAAAGCTAATCAAAAGCGCAATTGCTCCCTTTCAGGATGTTCCAATTATCTTCACATCAACAGTAACAAAACAAAGATTATTGAAGGTGTTAGAGACTGCAATTGAGGTTTATGAGAACAGAAATCGTAAGATTCAAACCTCTAAACTTAATGACTTCATTCAGGAAGCCGTTGCAGCTTACGCTCCGCCAGCCTATAAAGGAAAGTATATTAAGATTAAGTTTGCTACTCAGCTACCAACACAGACCCCATCGTTTGCATTCTTTTGTAATCTTCCCCAATATATCAGGGAGCCATACAAACGCTACATTGAAAACAAGCTAAGGGAGACCTTTAACTTTACGGGAGTACCTATTCAGATATTCTTTAGACAAAAATAGATTGGTTGATTGTTGTTAGTTGATCGTTGATAGTAAAAAACACACGAACAACTAGCAACTAACAACTATTTTCAAATTTTGTAACCTGTAACTATTAACTAGTAACTGTATTAAAAGAATTTTGATTCGCTTTTTTTCCAGCCCTTATTGTACAGTTTTGCAAGTAGTGCAAGCTTGTACATATCGAAAAGCATTAGTGAAGGTCGTTTGCTACAAAGCCTAAGCTTAATGTAAGGGTTAACCACCCTAAAAAACCACCTTAAAAAGAAGGTTAGGTAGAAGAACCTGAATATTCTGAACACCCTAAGAATTTTCACAGATTTCTCAATATCCTTACGCATCTCGGGAACAATATGAAGCATACGTGTAAGGTTTATTACCCCTTGCTCCGATTTTGCTAAAAAGTTATTACAGGTATCTAGCCCGAGATGAATCGTTGGATTATCAATATGCAGAATGGGCACCTTCAACCTTTTCAAATCAAGTCCAAAAAGGGTATCCTCGTGCCCATAACCCGATAGCTCCTCATTAAAACGAATTCGGTGGTAGGTATCCCTATCAATCAGAAAATTTCCGCTAATAAACGCATTGTAAGGTGATAATTGTCGAATCATTGCTGGCTTGCACTCCCGTTTTACTCCATATTTCCAATGAAGGTGTAACTCCTCGCGAATAGGTTTCGCAGCGTATTTACGCCCGCCGCATATAACAGGAGCCTTTTTTATTGAATCAACATACTTCTGCAGAAAATTTGGATCATCAATAACCACATCACAATCGAAGTAGAGAAGCCATTGCCCTGAGGCAAAATCAGCCAACCGGTTTCGTATTTTAGAGCGGCCAATATTAAAATCGAACTCAAGATAATTTACATCCTTACGGCTATTGAGCTTCGAGTTAATGTTACGGTAGTAGATATTCGAATGATCGTCGAAAAGTAGAATCTCAATCGGGTAACCAATACGGTTAGCCTGCTCAATAAGTGATTCGGTGAGCTCGGTAACATCAAAGTTGTAAATTGGAATACAAATCGAGATCATGTCTTAACTAGTCAATAAATCGACTTCAAATTTATTAAAATAGAGCGAGGGGGAGCTGAATTAAAGGTGTTTTATATCAACTTTTTCATTATTATTCTGCAATGTTATCTTTTATCTAACCAATCACTTTGTAAGTTTAAAAAAATGCTAGTTTTAGAATGTATTGAACCTCAAGAATATTGGATATTTTATTTGGTGGCATAGTAATTTAATATGCAATAAATATGAGTTTGTGACAATACTAAAATGTAAAAACATTAAATTGATAGTTTAAAATATTGACCATGACAACAACAATTCTTTTAATTGTAATTATTGTACTAATTACGATAAACATTTGGCTTTCAACAACAAAAAAAACTCCAGATTATTCTGAGGATTTAAAAAATAGATTAATTAAAATCGACTCCGATCTATCAAAAATTGACCCGCTATTACGCGATGAATTTGGTAGAAGTCGTGAGGAAAGTCAGAAGTCTTTTAAGGATAATAGAGAAGAGTTGAGCAATTCATTTAAAATTCTTGGTGATACATTAACAAAAACAGTTGCTGACCTTTCTTTTGCTCAAAAAAACCAATTCGAAACATTTTCAAAACAACTTAATGATTTTGTAAAAGATTTTAATGAATTCCAAAAACAGAAATTTGAAGACTTATCAAACAAACAAGAACAAATTAAAAAAGATACAGAATCTAAATTGAAAGAAATTAGAGAAACTGTTGAAAATAAACTTCAAACTTTGCAGGAGGAGAACGGCAAAAAATTGGAGGACATGAGAAAAGTTGTTGATGAGAAATTACAAGAAACAGTTGAAAAGCGGTTTAATGAATCTTTCAAATTAATTAGCGAAAGGTTGGAGCAAGTACATAAAGGACTTGGTGAAATGCAAACCTTAGCAACAGGTGTTGGCGATTTAAAAAAAGTACTAAGTAATGTAAAAACAAGAGGAAATCTTGGGGAGATTCAACTTGGTGCAATTTTAGAGCAGATTCTCTCCCCTGAACAATATGAACAAAATTCAATTATTAAAGAAGGTAGTCAAGAACGAGTAGAATACGTAATAAAATTACCAGGGAAAAACAACGATAACAAGTCTCTTCTTTTACCTATAGATTCTAAGTTTCCAAACGAGGACTACCAAAGACTTATAGAAGCTTATGATAATATAAGTAATCTTAATCCAAAAGATGTTGAAGCAATATCAAAACAATTTGAGAGTTCTGTCAAGAAGAATGCAAAAGATATTAAAGACAAATATATAAATCCCCCTATAACGACTGATTTTGCAATAATGTTTGTCCCTACAGAAGGTCTTTATGCAGAAATTTTAAGAAGAACTGGGCTTTTCGAAATATTACAAAGAGATTATAAAATAACAGTTGTTGGTCCTACTAATCTTGTTGCTTTTTTAAGCAGTTTGCAGATGGGATTTAAAACACTTGCCATAGAAAAACGCTCAAGTGAAGTATGGGAAATATTAGGGGCTGTAAAAACAGAATTCGGAAATTTTGGAGCTGTTTTGGAAAAAACTAAAAAGAAACTTCAAGAAGCAGCAAATGTAATCGATAAAGCAGGCGTTAAATCAAGAGCAATTGAAAGAAAATTGAGAACTGTTCAGGAATTACCACAAGAGCAAACAGTAGCATTACTTGGTGAAGCAATAGAGGTTGAGAAAGATAGCGAAATCGAAGATTCAGAGGTTAATGAAGAGTAATAAATCTTAACATTAATGTTTTTAGTTAAAACGCTACATCACTAAGTATAATTTCCAAACAACGCATACCAGGAGTTGGACTAAAGTCCAAAAGTCCAGTGTTCTGATTAACCACGGGCTTAAGCCCGTGGTTAGTGATGGCGCAGATACTGGGCTTTATCCCAATCCTAGTAATCTCATACAACACTATGCTTTTAAAACTGGAGAGGTTTTACTACATTGCATTGAACTATTTTAATATTGAATTTTATGCGATCTAGAGATCGCCAAGTAGAAATGACGAAGTCAGAGACTTCGCCGAGCAGGGGGTTGCTATAATAATTTAATGTTTTTATTAAAATTTATTACATTTGATAAACTTAATTTTTAAAGTGTCTATTTATTCTTAAACTAATTGTCGTAATGAAAAGAATTTATTTATTTGTTTTGTTTTCTCTAGTTATTTTTAATGCTTTTTCACAAAGCAATAGATTTGGCAAAATAACAGATGACCAGTGGATGCTAAACAAATGTGACTTTGATTCAACTGCAAAAGCTATAATTCTTTTTGATGTTGGAGATATTACAATTGAGGGTAAGGAGAATCCTAAAAATATTGATCCTGAATGTCCTTTAAGAGTAGATTATTATAGCATTGTTTATACTCGAAATCTGAGAATTAAAATATTATGCAAAATTGATAGTCTAAAATTCTCTTTCCCATTAAGATCAAATGAGGGAGAAAAAGATTTTCTTAAATCATTTAAAGCACTAAGCCAAAGGCAAGAAAATGGAGATATTATCAAAACAAAATATTCACAAAAAACCCTTGAGAAGATAACAGATGAAATGAATAGTTATACAATGGTTCTTGACTTGTCAGGAGAAAAAGAAGGTAGTGTGATCGATATAAATTATATATTAGGTTCAAATACCTTTACAGAACTACCTTTATGGTCTTTTTCAAATGACTTTCCAACAATTTATAGTGAAATTAGTTATAGTGTACCTGATTTCTTTGATATAAGTAAGACCTCCCCTGTTTTTAATGAATTAAATAAAGAGACAAATATTTTAGATTATAAGTATCGAGTAACATACGAATTAGCAAATGGATCCAGTGATAAGGTTTATAGTTATAAGTATATTAATGAGAAATACTTTTTAAAAAATGTATTAACATCTAGAAAAATAAAAGAACCTTACAAATTGAAATATATTATTAAAGGAATTAATACAAATTCGGTTTCAAATAAGGCTGAAACATGGCGATTTGTGCACTAATTTACTAATTTATTTTCTCCCCAGCTAAGCTAGTCTCCAGACTACGCTCGGTTAAATAGCAGTCACAAACGGCACAGGCTACAAATTCGCGCCAGCAATAACTAGTGAACCAAGTTGGACTAAAGTCCAAACGTCCTGTGTTCTGATTAACCACGGGCTTAAGCCCGTGGTTAGTGATAGAGCAGATTACTGGACTTCAGCCCAATAGAAACAATGGCTTAGTATTTCTGCTAAAAAAATAACCCGCCTTGTTTTGGGGCGGGTTATCTTTTTTGATCACTATATCTCTACCTCTTCTCCCATATCGGGGATGGTAATGTTTTTATAACCAACCTTTTCCAACTCACCTTTATAGAACTGTTGAGCTTTGTAATCACCGTGTACAATAAAAGTACGCTGGATTTTTGATGCATCCTGGCATTTCAAGAAGCTGATCATTTCTTTATAATCGGCATGACCACTGAACGCCTCAATTCGACGAACATCAGCCTTAACATCGAGCATTGTACCAAAAATTGAAACCTGCTTATCGCCACGAAGAATCTTTGCCCCAAGGGTGTTTGGTGCGCAGTACCCAACGGCTAAAACGGTATTCCTTGATTTATTTATGCTATTTGCCAGATGGTGTTTTACACGTCCAGCCTCCATCATCCCCGATGCAGAGATAATTACACAAGGTTTCTTGGTATTATTTAACCGTTTCGACTCCTCGGAACTTTGGATGTAGCGGAGCGTGTTAAATCCAAACGGATCGGCATCAGTATCCATTACACGTTGAATGCTTTCGTTGAAGCATTCAGGGTGCATCCTGAATATGTTAGTTGCATTAAGGCTTAATGGGCTATCAACATAGATATCAACCTTGGGTAGCCTTTTAGCATTGTAGAAATTGTTAAGAGAGTAGACAATCTCCTGCGTTCGGCCTACGCTAAACGAAGGGATGATGAGCTTTCCACGTTTACGAACGCAAGTTTCCTCAACCACCTTTAGCAGTTCTTCTTCTGCAAAATCGGCATTTTCATGAATTCTATCGCCATAAGTTGATTCGGTAATTAGGTAATCCGCTTGAGGGAAAGGTTGAGGTGAGCGCAGAATACGGTTTACAGGACGTCCAATGTCGCCGGTGTAAGCAATCTTATAAACTTTACCACCCTCATTTATTTCGATGCTGGCTACGCCACCACCTAGTAAGTGACCTGTATCGGTGAATTTTACTTTGATATTCTCATCAATATAGAACTTACGGCCGTAAGGAACACCAATCATCAACTCCATGCAGCGAACAGCATCCTGACGGGTATAAATGGGTTCAATTGGATTTTGTCCTCTTGCTAATCGTTTCTTGTTAAACATCACGGCATCCATTTCCTGAATATGACCGCAATCGGCAAGCAAAATGGAGCATAAATCGCGTGTGGCACTTGTGCAAATCACCGAACCATTAAACCCTAGTTTGTAGATAAATGGGATTAGGCCAGAATGATCGATATGTGCATGCGAAAGAATTATGTGGTCAATTTCCTTAGGGTTAAAACCTAGATGACGATTCATTGCATCGGTTTCAAGCCCTTTACCTTGGAACATTCCACAATCAAGGAGAATTCGTTTACCGCTTTTTGTAGTGATTAGGTGTTTGCTGCCGGTAACTTCACGTGCAGCACCTAGGAATTGTATTTTCATTATTTAATAGCTTTTAGAATATGTACTACAAAGTTAGGATAGCCTAACTCTTAAGCAAGAGAAAACCGTTAAAGTTCTTTATAGAATATGGTTTAAGAAGTTTAAAAGAAGAACTTGATATCACCCTAAAGGGTGATATCATTAAATAATCAGTTTTGCTAAATTTAAGAAAACAAATTTATGACTATGGCAACCTACTATCGTTACGACTCGCACTGTCACATTTTTACACTTGAATTTGCTATTAAAGAGGTTAAAAATATGGTGCACGATATTTTACACGGAACTTACCCTTGGCATGATCCATCTACCGATAAAGCATTACTTGCATCAAAAGAGAAATGGGCCGATTTCAAGGAACTCTTAAGACAACTTTACGAGCTAATCCATGCTGCTGGCAGCTCGGAGGAGGCTAACCTCAACTTTCTTCAAAATGAGGAGAAAAAAGCATTCCCAGATGACACACTAAGGATTATCCCATTAATGATGGATATCTTTTACATGTTTGCCTACCCAATGAATAAGGATGAGGGATTGAAAGGTGTAGTCGAATTACAAGGAAGCGAGATTGATCCAAAGGAGTACCAATCTGCATGGGATGAAATCCTTGATGATTTCAAAGATTATTTAAAACTACAGCAATCAAAGAAATTGTTAACAAGTACCGATCGTTCTAATGGTCGTATTGATATCGCATTAAAACTTATTGAACAGGAACGAAGCGTTAAAGAAACGCTTAGCTTAAGAAGAAAAGTTCTATCGCTTTCCGATACTAAAAGCTATTACCATACCGATGGTTTCTGTTTCCATTTAAATAACCTAATGAATTTGGTAAAAACCCGCACAAACGAGCTTTTCCCATTTATAGCTGTTGATCCTCGTAGGCCGGGTATGGTTGAAACAATAACAAGTGGTACTTTCTTTACAGGCGTTACTCATTTTTATGGTGTTAAACTATACCCGCGAATGGGATATCATCCGCAGTGTAAACCTATGGATGCCGTTTACAAGTATTGTAACGAAAATAAACTCCCTATTATATTCCACTGTGGTAAAGGTGGTTTCCCCCCAAGTACAAAATGGAAGTATTCCGATTTTGGGAATCCAATAAACTTTGAACCTGTTGTTAAAAAGTATCCTAACCTAAAAATCGACTTTGCACATATGGGTAGCACCGATCCAACCTTTGAATGGGCCGATACCATTGTAAGATTGGTAAATGAAAATGAAAATGTATTCTCCGATCTTTCATGCTATACCGATGCCGATGAACTTCTTCCAATGAAAAAGTATTGGGATAATAACCCTAAACTTCAAACCCGGTTAATGTTTGGGACCGACTTTGATGTGATGTACTTTACTGACCGAGTTACCATGCAATCGTACTACAACGGGTTTAAATCTACCTTTACTTCTGATGATTTAAAAGCGTTAATGCACGACAATCCATTAAGGTTCTTCAATTTTATACCCTAAATAATCATAGTTTGGAAAAGTTTTGAGGTTGATGTCTTAACAAGCAGTCAACCTCATTTCTTATATATCTAAGTTAAAAGATGAACTTAATAGTGAGAGTCTACCATTTGTCCTTTGGACAAGATTCGAACTCTTGTCGCACTTTTGCAGAAAGAATACAACCACACTCGGAGCATTTCAAACCCTCAATCTCTTTAATATTACTATCAGGAAGGAATTGTTTTAAAACAACCTCAACAGCAAGCGGACAGGCGGCACAAATAGCAGCACGCCTTAAAGCGTTTTCCTCTGTTTCTTTACTTGTAAAAAAGTAGTTTTTAAACCCAGAGACAATTGCAGCTAATCTATTTTCCATAACAGTAAGGTTTGGAACATTTCTAAATACTTAGTGAAATAGCAATGCAATTTAAGTAGATTCTCAACCGACTTTCTCTTAAATATATTGATATTAGTCAATAATCATTATGAAAATTAACAGTGTTAAGGAGACTATTTCTTTTTCTTCATCTCAAGCAAAATAAAAGCAGTATACCCATCCCCTTTCTGCATGAAAACCTTTTTGAGCACTTTAACATCAGAGAGTTCAACCTCTATAACTTTTTGTTGAATAATCTCCTCGTTTATTTTTCCTCCTTTAGCTTTAGTGGTCTTTTTAATCTCTTTTACCTTTGCTGGCTCCACTTGCTCCGCAATACTTGCTTTTGCTTCTAGTAAAGCCTTCTGTTCTGCAATTTCAATAGTTCGAGATTCTCCTTTCCCAACTCCATAAAAGTGTTTTTTGGTTTGAGGCGGATTATTGTACCATTCAGGAAATGCATTAACAAAATCCTGAGCATATGCGCTTGCCGAAACAAGAAAAAGCATCAAAATAATTATCCGTTTCATCTTATATTATTTTAAATGCATGTAAAGCATAATTAATGCCAAAATTTAAAATGAAACGTCAATAAAGATTCTTTTTGAGGATTAGCAGGTGTTTTACATCGATTGGCCAATGTACTTTTTTACTATAGTAATCAGATCAGATGATCGAATAGGCTTTGAAATATAATCATTGCATCCAGTGCTTAAGAGTTTTTCTTTATCACCCTCAAGGGCATATGCCGTAGTTGCTATTATTGGAATACTTGCATTATTTGATCTAATAATTTGGGTTGCTTCTATCCCGCTCATTTCGGGCATTTTAATATCCATAAGGATGATATTTATATTGTGATTAGTATTCATTATATCAACAGCTTTTTTCCCGTTTTCAGCGCGAATTACATTTACACCCATACCTTTAAGAACAAGATCGATATACAAAAAATTAACATCCTCATCCTCAGCAACGAGAATGTTTACATTTTTAAGAGAAGTGTCTTTATTAAAAGAACCCACTTGTTCAACAGCTTTTTTTGCCACAACTGGTTTGAATGGTATAGTGAAGAAAAAAGTAGTTCCTTTCCCAACCTTCGAATCCAACCAAATTTTACCACCAAGTACTCCAACATATGCTTTTGAAATCGATAAGCCTAATCCCGTGCCGCCAAAATTACGTGTACTACTCATGTCTACTTGCCTAAAACGCTCAAATATCAGATCAAAATCCTTTGGATCTATTCCAATTCCAGTATCCTTAACATAGAACTCAAGAAATTCTTGTTTTTCAGAACAACCAATTTCAACAAACCCAACATTGGTAAACTTAAGAGCATTATTTACTAGGTTACTAATAATCTGGTTAAGCTTAACCTCGTCTGTTTTAATATCTATATTCTTTATATTTTCAGCGTTGAGTTTTACCGTTAATGATTTTGATTCAGCTAGGGGTAAAAAGAATAATCGAATACTATTTAGCAAATGATATAGATTAAATTGCCTTTCGCTAATAACTACTTGGTTCGTCTCTATTTTTGAGATATCAACAACATCATTAATGATCGAGAGCAACTGATTGCAGGAGCTTTTGATGATATTAGCATATTGTTTACGAGTTTCATCGTCAGAATCTTTTTGTAAAAGAAGCTCCGAAAAACCGACAAGGCCATTCATAGGTGTTCTTATTTCATGGCTCATATTTGCAAGAAAAGCAGACTTTAGTTTATCACTCTCTTCGGCTTTTTCCTTAGCTTTTCGAAGCTCCTTATTAATTTCGGCTATTCGTGCACTGCTTACAATTAGCTCCTCGTTTATCGCTTGGTATTCCTCATTTTGCTCCTTAAGCCACTTTTCATTTTCCTCAAATATTTTTTGAGCTCTTTTCCGCTCAGTGATGTCATTCATTGTACCAAACATTCGCTGAACACCCTTTTTATCGGGAGGTAGTACAACCCCTCGATCTTCGACATAAATATAATTACCATCCTTCCTCTTAAAACGATATTCAACCGTATAGTCGCTGTATGTATTTACTGATTTATCGAGATCTTCAAATGCTTTTTGCCTATCATCAGGGTGTATCAACTCGCCCCACTGATCAATTCCAACATCTTTAAACTCTTCCTGGGTAAACCCAGTGATTACTTCGACTGCGCCTGACCAAATAATTTTACTAGTAGTGATATTATATTCATAAATAAGTTCTCCTGTTTTCTCCGTTGTTATTCGGAATCGTTCCTCGCTTTCACGTAAAGCATCTTCAACAAGTTTTCGTTCATTAATGTCGCGAGTTACCCCAAGTATTCCAGTTACTTCCCCCTGCTCGTCACGAATGAACGTTACTTGGGATTCAGACCAGAATAGAGTTCCATCCTTTTTAATTTCTTGAATTTCAAGAATTCTAGTTCTATTAGGATCAACATTGGAATCTTTTTCATTAGCAAGCTCCTCTGTAAGCATTTTTATGACTATTCCTGCAGATTCAGGCGAAGCAATTTGATCGTAGGTAAGTTCCATTATCTCTTCAACAGTATACCCAGTGATCTTAAAGCATGAAGGACTAACATATTTAAAGCGCATGTGTAAATCCCTGATCCAGATAACATCATTTGAGTTTTTCGAAATGATATTAAACTTTTCTTCTGCCTCATTAATGATCTGTTCGGCCTTTTTCCTGTCCGAGATGTCCCTTACAATTACCTGTAAATAGTATTCCCCATTAAGTAGAACCCTATTAAGGCTAACCTCAGCATCAAACGGAGTTTTATCAAGATGACAGTGAGTCCATTCAAAATATTGGGGGATACCATTAAAAGCATTCTTTATTTTGCTTTTAACTTTAACTGAGCTTAATTGTCCATCAGATTGGAATTCTGGTGAGAAATCGGTTGGTGAATGCGAAATTATCTGATCCCTTGTGCATTTAAAGATTTGAAGAGTTTTTTCGTTGCAATCGAGGAAAACATTATAATCCATTATAAAGATGGCATCGTTTGCTGCTTCAAATATTGTTTTAAATTTTTCCTCATTCTCAGCTATAGCAAGCTCTACCCCCTTATGATTTGTAATGTTTCGAATCTGTACGTATAGAATATCAGAAAAACCATCATTCCTAATAAGCGAAGGGTTAACTTCAATCCAGTCAACTTGGCCTTCTATAAAGGTCACTTTGAATTCAATAGGTTGAATAATTTCCCCTATAGTTAATCTTTGGATTATATTATCAATATCGATATTGATTTTTTTTGCTGAGCAAACATCTGAAAAACACCTTCCAACTAATGAGTCAAACTTTTCAAGAAAGTTTTTATTGGCAAGCTTATTACATTCAATTATAACTCCTTTACAATCAAGTAAGAAGATTATATCTGGTGAATTGTCGAAAATTACCTGATATTTATCTTTATCGTTCAACGGAACTAATTTTGAGAGGTCTTTCCCCATCTTATTGAATTTAAATGGCAACAATTTCAATAGAAACCTTTAAATGCAACTTCCTATTAGGTAATGAAATTTACAACTTATGCTTTAAAAAAAATACTTATTTGCAGTAATATATATCACTTTTCTGAAACATTCTTTATTGATTATTGGTGTTTGTTAAATCAATTGTTCAACAGGTTCATTATTCGAATTACAACCTTATTAAAACTCAACACTTCGCATTAAATGTAAAATAATGGTATATTTGGATTTAAAGTGAAATAACATCAAAAAATATAACCATGAGATCATTTTTTTGTACGGTTTTCTTCATTGCAATAACAGGTATAGTTATAGCACAAAACCAATCCGATAAGGTGGATATAAAATGGGGAAATGAAATTGAAAGTTCTCGTAAAAAAACGTTGAGCAATATCTTAGGTCATGATGAAAGCGGATTTTACGCACTCCAAACAGAGCGTAAAGGTTTTTTTGGCGCCTCAACTGAGATTACTATCGATCATTATGATAATAACGCCAATAGAATTAAATCTACTGAGTTATCACTTAAAGCTGGGGGTGAAGAACGTGAATATGAGAATATAATCCATGATAATGGAACTATGTTTCTTTTCACTTCTTGCCTGAATAAGAAGACTAAGTTCAATTCTCTTTATGTTCAGACAATTGATAAAAACTCATTAACCACTAATAATGATCTGAAGAAACTAGTCGACATTGATTACTCTGGATTTAAGAAAAGAAATAGTGGAAGTTTTCGTTTCGCTACCTCAAATGATGGTAGTAAGATTCTTGTATTTTATAACCTCCCTTATGACAAAGGAGAATTCGATAAATTTGGCTTTGGAGTATATGATAACTCAATGAATTTGATTTGGAAAAAGGATATAGTTCTACCATATATGGATGAACTTTTTGACATTGAAAAAATAAGGGTGGATAATGAAGGCAATGTTTATTTACTCAACACTGTATATAAGGAGAAAAGGAGAAAGAAACGTCATGGGGAACCAAACTATCAGTATGTAATACTTGCCTATAGAAATGGAGCTGAAAACGCTGATGAATATACAGCAAACCTTTCTGGTAAATTTTTAACCGATATGCAAATTACCATCGATAAGAATAGAGATATTGTATGTTCTGGATTTTATTCTGAAGTGGGAACATACAGTATTAAAGGTTCCTATTTTATTTCAATAGATAGCAAAACAAAAGAGATAAAAAATCAAAGTTTCAAGGAGTTCTCTATTGATTTTATTGTTGAGAATATGACCGAAAGGCAAAAAAAGAAAGTAGAGAAAAAGCTTGAAAAGGGTAAGGATGTTGAAATGTATGAATATAACCTAGATGATATAATCCTCCGGTCCGACGATGGAGGGGCAATTCTTGTAGGTGAACAATATTTTGTTAATGCAGTTACAACCACAACTACAATTAATGGAACAACAACTACTACCACCACATACTATTATAACTATAACGATATTATTGTGGTAAGCATAAATCCTGCTGGTCAAATAGATTGGGTGACCAAAATACCTAAAAGACAAGTTACCTCAAATGATGGTGGATTCTTCTCTTCTTACTCGTTGAACATTGTGGGTAATAAATTGTACTTCCTATTTAACGATCACCCAGACAATCTTTTAGAAAAGACTAACGATACAAAAAAATACAAATCATTTTCAGGGCAAAAAGGATCGGTTGTTGTGCTTGCTACAGTCAATAACGATGGAAGCTATACCAAAGAAGCTCTATTCAAAATGGTTGATGCAGAGGTAATGATTCGACCCAAAGTTTGTGGACAGATATCCTCAAATGAGATGGTAATCTTTGGCCAACGTAGGAAAATTGAACGATTTGCGAAATTGATTTTCAAATAAGAATAATTCATATAATAAGAAAAGGGGCTGTTAACATCAGCCCCTTTTCTTATTTTCTGAACTTCCTTATAAACGATTCCACCTCAGGAACTCCTCCTTGGTAAATCAAATAACCATTGTAGGGTTCACGTTGGGTGATTTCATCGTTGATTGGGGTAAGCATTAACCGTTTTACCTCCTCGCGATCGTTAGTTTGACCTAAAACCCAACCTAATTTAATATAGGCTGTTTCAGGAAGCATGTTTTCAAGTGGTACAATCCCCTTAGCCATAAGGTCGCGACCAGTATCGTAAACGTACATGTGAACAAATCCCCATAGGGTTTGTACAGTCATAAAAACATGAACACCCTTTTTATAAGCCCTTTCAATTGCTGGGTATAGAGGTTTGTTGATATGCCCTAAACCAGTTCCTGCAATAATAATCCCTTTATAACCATTATCCACAAGTGAATCGATAATATCGGGTTGCATATTGGGGTAGTAGTAAACAATAGTAACTTTCTCCTCGAAAAAGGGTTTTATAGTAACCTTCCTATCCTTACGGCGGTGGTTGTAATCTTCCTTAATTGGCACTACGCCTTTACGGCTAACTGTTGCAACCGGAGTATCGCCAATGGTACGGAAAGTGCTTCGATATGATGAGTGCATCTTACGTACACGAGTTCCACGATGTAGGAATCCATATTCATCGGATGTTGGGCCAAACATACAAACCATCACCTCAGCAATATCGGAGTGGCCAGCTGCGGTTGTTGCGTGCATTAGGTTAAGAGCAGCATCGCTGCTGGGGCGGTCGGAGCTACGCTGCGATCCAACAAGTACAATAGGCACAGGTGAGTTCTGAACCATAAAAGTAAGTGCAGCAGCTGTATGACTAAGTGTATCGGTTCCATGCCCAATAATAATGCCATCAATACCGTTTTCAATTTCCTTGCCAATGGCTATTGCAAGCGCTTTATACTGCTCAGGACCCATGTTTTCGCTGAACACAGCGAAAAGCTTCTCCGTTGTTAGGTTGCAAATATCGGCTAGTTCAGGTACAGCCCCATAAAGTTCTCCAGGAGAAAAGGCAGGAATAACTGCTCCAGTTCTGTAATCGAGACGTGATGCGATTGTTCCACCGGTTCCAAGTAGTTTTACCTTTGGTAGATTAGGAGTAACAGGGAATTCCTTTTCGGGAATCTTATAGGTAGCTTTAAAATAGCCAGTCTCCTTCATCCCTTTAATGGTAACAATGTCTATACCAACATTATAACCAGTTTCTATCTTTAAAACAATGTGTTTATCATCATCGTTTTCGGCACGTGGTAGAACTGTTCCTTTGAATTCGCCACGGGTTGTATCAATAACTGCTTTCCCCCAAACCCTAACATTATACTTTTTTAGTACTTCGAGGGCTTTGCCTTTATATCCTTGAAAAATATCTTCCATTGTTTCTGTTTTTTCAGATTGAACTTAACCTTACTTACCAACCTTTTTCTCAATATTCTTTCTAAGCTCCTTTAGGTCAACATTACCTAGCGCTTGACGATTTAGCTGACCCATTACCCAGTTTACAGGTATTTCATGAGAATCTCCTTTAGAAACCTTAATCTCTCTAAATTTCTCGAGAAGATAATCAACCGGAGCAATAAGCTCATCCTTAGATTTTCGCTTAAAGTTTAAGCTGGTAAGAACTGATTCAAAATCCATGTTAGGATGCTGGTAAATGGTTGGCAGCATCAGCTTAGCAATTGAAGGTTGAAGTTTCTGCTTATTGAGGAACTCAAACATTTCAACAATTCGGTTATAGGTAAAATCGTTATGTTTCTCGATTTTGCCTTCAACATACTTTAAAGTATGTCCTAGGAATGTACCAGCAAAACGTCCTGTTACGCCTAGTTTAACAAGTTGTTCAATAACAGGAATAAGGTTTTTCTTTAGAAGATAGGTATAAGTATCGGATGGAATCTTCCAATCCTTCATCTGTTTGTACCTATCCGCTATATCCATAGGGATTCGCTTACGAAGCATATCAATATAGCTTTCTTCGAGCGGAATTGGAGCAGAATCGGTATCGGGATACATACGATCGGCGCCTGGTAGCACCCTTTCGAATAGAGTTGTACCATCTTCTAAAGGACGACGTGTTTCTCTTGGCACACCCTCAAATGCCATCTTGCAACGCTCCTGAATGGTTTCTAGTGCTGTTGGAATGTCGTCAGCAAGACCCCAAATTAGAACAACAGCGTCGTCATCTGTGGCTTTAAGAATAGCAGAAAGGGTATTTATATCATTTGTGCATAAAGGTGCATCTAAATCCTCTGAGCTGGTAATATTTGGTTTTTCAACCCCTGCAATTACCTTAAGTCTATCGCTAAGCTCATTGGTAAAACTTTTACCAGGCTGAGTAAAGTGTGATAGTATTCCTTTAAACTGAGGAATATTTATTGCAATAACTTTATACCCCTCGTCGAAATAGCTGATGGCTAATTCATCCTCTAAACCAGCATCACGAGGATCAATCTCAATATGTTTTATTGACCAACTAGCGGTATTTTTAACCCTTTCAAGTAGCAGCTTTCGAATATTTAACAACGCCCACTGTCTAAAGCACTCGTTGTGCGATAGCTCAGGTATCCAACGTATATGTGAAACACCTTTAATTTCAACTCGAGTACCTCCTTCACAGCTAACATTAGTATCCTGACGGGCAGCGCCCATACCAGTTCTAACCTTACCTGTGCTTCGATTTAAAAATCTAATATATTCACCAGCCTCACGAAGTTCATCTGGAGTAAAACATTCCGGATGGGTAACTGTTTCAATTAAAGGCATACCCAACCTATCGGTTTTGTAAATTCTTTGATGCCCAATATCTGAGATCTCGCGGCAAGCATCTTCCTCGATACTGAGCTGAATTAAACCTATACTTTTGTTCTTTAGCTGAATTCGTCCCTCAACACCAAGTATTGCAGTACGTTGAAATCCAGTTGGGATAGAACCATCAAGGTATTGCTTGCGGGTGATATGTACCTCTCCTACAATGTTGAGCTTGCTTAAAAGAGAAATCTCAAGTGCGTACTCTAATGCTTCACGGTTAATAGGAAATGGAGGGGTATCATCTATCTCGTAGGTACAGGTAGTTTTATTATTGATTCGATAGGTAATCTCCTTGCGGGTTTTAAACTCCATCAATGCAGTACCGTCATACTCACCCATTTCGCTGAGCGTTGGACGCATATGTCGGATTAGCTCCGCATGGTAATCGTTACTATCGTGAAAGATACCAGCAGGGCAGCGACAAAACAGTTTCTTTTTAGTTTTGAGCTGCTGATGCACCTCTAGCCCCGATTTGAAACCTATTCTTGTGTAGTCTTCGGCGGTAGCTTTTTTTCGAGTTACGTAGCCAATAGATTTCATTGTGGCATGATAGTTCTTATGTGGATCGAACTTCTTAGAAGGGGAAGAACCTTTCTTCATAATGAATAAAAGTTAATTTTAGAATTGCCCCAAAAAAGGCAGCCCTAAATTAGCTTTGTTTCGGTTGATTCCAAAGAAAATAAAAGCAAGACATATCATTAAGTTATAAACCAGCTAAACTTTGGGAAAATTTTGAAACTTTAATCACCTAGTTTTCATAAATTTGACATGAACATGAGAGTACCGTTTTTCCGATATATGTTTTACAATAGAAAAAATATAATTGCCTTACTGTTTATTAGCATACTTTGCTCATGTTACCATAAGGAGTTGCAATACTCATATGATACTTCAAGCGGAGGTGTTGTTTTTGGCTCTTCTTACTTCTACCTCGCTAAAGTTCGAGAGTTTCAGATGCCAAAAGGCATCAGCCGATTCCCTGATGGAGGCATGAGTAGGGATGTACGCCAGCTGTTTGGGTTATTTAAAACCGATACCCTTTCTAATTCAACTGTATTGATTGCACGCTTAGGAGATATTATTGGATGGCCCTCAAGGTTTTCTACACGAATTGGTAAAAACAGCAATTATATAGCGATTGGGATAATGAACGTTACAATGCCTGACTCCGCTAACGGCATCTATCTTTATAGCTTAACTAGCGGAAAACTTAGTAAGTACATAAACGATGGCGCTCTGCCCGCGCTATCTAACTCTGGGACTAACTTAGCTTACTGTATCCGTAACAAACTTTATATTGATGACTGTTCATCTAAAACAACACTTTACTCCTACCTATTAAATTTCGATCCTGTTTTTGTTTCGTGGAAAAGTGAGGATGAAATATACCTGTTCTTATCGAACCCTTTTAAGGTAAAAGTTCTAAATATTTCTACTGGTAAAACTACCAACACGGATTTGAAGTATATCAAGAACTATAATCAAGAGATTGATATTAATAGGATAATCGAAACTTTAAGAAAAACTTCATCCGATCCTAAAGAGGTTCTGGATAAGTACTACTAATCGAACTTAATTGTTTTCTCTGGACTAATCCTTGATATAACCATCGAAGGCACAACTAGCATTGCTATGGTTACTATGAACGTTCCTAAATTTAGAAGTAATATATGAACTGCGTTCAGATGAATTGGAACGGTGGACAGGTAATAGCTAGCTTCATCGAGTTTGATAAAACTGAACTCCTTTTGCAACAAACAAAGGGTCAAGCCAATAAGATTCCCAAAGATTAATCCACGTAGTACGATATAACTCGATTGAATAAGGAAAATTTTTCGAATCAACGGATTTTCAGCACCCATTGCCTTCAGTACCCCAATCATTTTTGTACGCTCAAGGATAATAATAAGTAACCCAGATATCATGTTAATACCAGCAACAACCAGCATAATTACAATAAGTATGATGGCATTTAGATCCTGTAATCCCAACCAATCGAATATTGTGGGGTATTTATCGATAATACTCTGAACCTTGAGCTTGGAACCATCGTCGAAAAATATTAGTCCTGCTATATCATCAACCTTAAGGGTAAGGTCTTCGATTCTATCAAAATTATTTACAAGTATCTCAAATCCTGAGATTTGATCATCTTTCCAGTCGTTTAGCTTGCGAATATGCCGAATATCTCCAAGTATAAAAACCTTATCGAACTCAGCCATCTTCGTATCATAGATACCTGAAACAGTAAACATACGAACCCTTGGAGGTTGTTGTACAAACCACATAGCAAATTTGTCGCCAACCTTTAATCGAAGCATAGAAGCCAAGGTCTTGGAAATAACTGTTTTGTTGGTTGTTCCGGTATCGGAAAGTTCGAATATTTCACCGTCTACCAAACTCTTTTTAAAGAAACTCCAGTCGAAATCTGGGCCAATACCTTTTAAAACAACTCCTTGGATATCATTATCGGTCTTAATAATACCTGGTTTAAGCGCGAAAACCTGAACATGACGAACTCCCTCTATCTGCTTAATTCTGGGAAGAAAATCTTGATTTTTGCTTATTGGGCGAGTTTCGTATGAGCGATTACCATCGTAATTAATAATCTGGATATGGCTACCAAAACCGATTGTCTTCTCACTAATCTCCTTTTTGAACCCAGCAACCACAGCGATTGCAATTATCATAATTGCTAAGCTTAATGCCACAGCAATAGTTGTAATACGAATGAACGGACGCGATAGATTAGCGCTTCCGCTACTCTTGCTCATTAATCGCTTTGCTATGAAGTTTTCGAGGTTCACGGGTTAAGTTTACAAGTTGATAGGTTTACAAGTTGATAGGTTAATAAGGTATTAATTTGTAACCTTGTAACTCGTAACCTGTAACTGATTCTATGCTGCTAAGATAAATCTAATTGATATAATATTCTACTTTCTTCCAAAATCGGCAGGAATTTCACCCCAGATTGGCGTTTCCCATTTGAGAATGGGATTTCTCCAAATATTCTCCTTTAGCCATTTTTCGGCACGTGCAATCAACTCAAAAAGTATTTCGTTTTCCTTTGATTTGACAAGCTTCGTATTTGCTTTTCGGTTCCTAACCCAAGTAATTGCAGTCATTGAATCGGAGTAAATTGGCAGATTGCTTTTTTCTCGTTTTAGCATAGCCAATGCATGAACAATTGCGAGGAACTCACCAATATTATTTGTTCCATCGCGAAACGGCCCTTGATGAAAGATTAACCGTCCTGTTTGCGCATCTACCCCTTGGTATTCCATGTCACCAGAAACTGTATTCCATGCTGCATCAACGGCAAGAGAAGGGAAAACCGGTTTAGGGTGATTTTCATCTACCTTAAAAAGAGGCTTGCTTGATTTAGCCTTTGTTTTAAAATCATCATAATCCCCTGCGTACGCATTCTCTGCGGCAACTCGGGTTGGAAAGCCTTTATACTTTGCATTCGGGTAATTCTTCGTTTGCTGTTGACATTCATCCCACGAGTTGTATACTCCGGGTTTATGACCCGACCACACTACATAAAATTTGCTTGCTTTAGGCATTAAGTAAAAATTGATGATTGTTTACTCGAAGTCGTTATATAATAAGTACTTCTTGCGTATTTTCTTAAAATCGTTAGCACCTGGTTCCCAACTCTTGCTTATAGTTTCTGCATCTAGCCCTTGCTCAATCTGCCTTTTAAGTTCAGGTGTACCAGATAGGTAGTTAAAGTAGTTATTAAAGAATGACTTTTTATCGGGGAACATCTTATAAGCAAAAATTAACCATTCAAGGTTAATCCTCGGATTATCCTTAAAGTACTTAATGGAGTATTCACGCAGATCGTACCCATAGCATGTTTCATTTTTAAACGGAGGGTTTTTGCTTGCACCTATCTTCTCAACTGGAACGTATGAGAATCCAATATTAGGAAGTGAAGGATGTCCAAAAAGCTGAAAAGGGAAATCGGTTCCCCGACCAATGCTAATGCACGTTCCCTCAAAAAAGCCTAAAGATGGGTAAAGCAATACAGCAGTTTGATTAGGAAGATTTGGAGAAGGGCGAATGGGCAGCTGGTAAATCATACTATGATCATAGTTTTTGCAAGGGATAACGGTTAGCTTGCATTGAATCCCTCGTTTTAGCCAATGCTCTCCATTTATCATTTTTGCATACTCCCCTATTGTCATCCCATGAACTATTGGAACGGGATGCATTCCAACAAATGAATGATATGCGGTATCGAGTATTGGGCCATCGACATAAAACCCGTTAGGGTTTGGACGATCGAGAATCAAAACAGGAATTCTTTGCTCTGCGCAAGCCTCCATCACGTAGTGCATGGTTGAGATATATGTGTAGAAGCGAACTCCAACATCCTGCATATCGAAAATAACCAATTCAATTCCATTTAAATCTTTCTGAGTAGGCTTTTTATGACTTCCATATAGCGAAATAACATGAAGACCTGTTTTTACATCAACCTGATTTTTAATTAGCTCACCAGCATCGGCTTCGCCTCGAAAACCATGCTCGGGGCAGAATATCTTTTTAACTCTAACTTTTAAGCCTAGAAGACTATCAACCAGGTGAGTTTTTCCAATGGTTGATGAGTTATTTGCGATAACGGCAATTCTTTTGTGAGATAAAAGTGAGAGGTACTGATCAATTTGATCAGCTCCAACGAGTATCTTTTCTTGCTGCGCAAATAAAGAATTACCTATAAATAGGGCGATTGAAAGAGTATAAAATATGTATTTGCTCAATATTTATGATATTTAGACATTACTAAAATAGAAAAAATAGTGTAAACATTAAACAAATATGGAAAATGGCGTTAAACAAAAAAGTCATAGTAACTTTACTATGACTTTTTGTGATGATAAAACCTACTATTAAATAGTTCTACCTGGATATTGTTTCAATGCTTGTTCCAAGCATTTCATAGCACTCTTTAAATCCTCAATTTTTAGAACGTAAGCAATACGAACCTCATTTTTACCTGCTCCACAAGTAGAATAGAAACCTGTTGCTGGAGCAATCATTACGGTTTGGTTGTTATATTCAAAGCTCTCGAGTAACCATTGAGCAAACTTATCGGAATCATCGATAGGAAGTTTAACTACAGTATAGAAAGCACCCTTTGGTTTTGGGCAATAAACGCCTTCCATCTTGTTTAATGCTTCCACCATATAGTTACGGCGTTCGATGTATTCGTTATAAACCTCATCGAAGTAGTTCTTTGGTGTTGTCAATGCTGCTTCTGCAGCAATTTGACCGTATGAAGGTGGAGATAACCTTGCTTGAGCAAATCTCATAGCAGAATTAATTACCTCTTTATTCTTCGATATTAAAGCGCCTATTCTTACTCCACACATGCTATAACGCTTAGAAACAGAATCCATAAGAACTACGTTATTCTCCAAGCCTTTAAGCATCATGGCTGAAAAATGGCTATTACCATCGTAACAAAACTCACGATAAACCTCATCGGAGAATAAATATAAATCGTGTTTTTTGATGATGGTAGCAAGCTGCTCAAGTTCTGCTTGTGAGTATAGATAACCGGTTGGGTTGTTAGGGTTGCAAATTACAATCCCTTTAGTTTTAGGAGTAATCAACTTCTCAAACTCAGCAACTGGGGGTAAAGCAAAGTCATTTTTAATGTATGAAGTTATTGGTTTTACTACCACACCAGCCTGCATAGCAAAGCTATTGTAGTTTGCATAGAAAGGTTCTGGAATAATCACTTCATCCCCTGGGTTGAGACAGGTCATAAATGCAATGGTTATTGCTTCCGATCCACCGGTTGTTGTAATAATGTCGTTTGGAGTGATTTCAATACCAATGGTTTTGTAGTAGTTAACCAATCCTTTTCGGTAGCTCTCGTTACCAGCTGAATGGCTATACTCAACTACATTTAGTGGATTATTTTTTATTGCATCAAGGGCAACCTTTGGTGTAGGAATATCTGGCTGACCAATATTTAAATGATAAACCTTACGTCCTTTACGTTTCGCTTCTTCTGCAAATGGAACCAATTTACGAATAGGCGAAGCAGGCATTGCTTTGCCCTTTTCTGAAATTACTGGCATGATTATAACTGTTAAAAATTATTTTTCTGATTGTTGTACCTGCTGTGCCTGAGGTTTAACTTCCCCCTTTATTGTTAATATAACTGGGCTAACAGTTGCGTTTGATAAAACCCTTACTGTTTTTTGGAATGGGCCTACATTTTTTGTGTTGTACTTAACGATTATTTTACCTTTATCGCCTGGTTTAATTGGTTCTTTTGACCATTCTGGAGCAGTACAGCCACATGAAGCCTTAACATCAACAAGAACTAATGCTATTTTTCCAGTATTAGTAAATTCAAATTCACAGGTACCATTAGCATCATACTCAATGGATCCATAGTTATGTTCAAGAGAAGTAAAGGTTATTTCTGTTTTAGGTTCTTCCTGAACAGCCTGAACTGTTTGTGTTGTTTGTGTTGTTTGAGCGCTAAGCATTCCTACGAACAAAATAGCTGAAATTGAAAGAATAATCTTTTTCATTTTATTGAGGTTTTAAAAATTATTGGGTCAAAGGTATAAGAAATTGCTTTAAAAATATATGTTATTCAAACAGGTTTTTTCTTTTAAAAGAATTAGGGGTTGCATGCTCAAGACAATTTTAATGCCATTTCAAGGAATTTAAAAAAGTTAATGTCTATAATTGAAAATATCATATAAAACCTTTGGGAATAAAAGGTTAATACATTTTTCGTAAGCAAATAACATGCATCATCAAGTAAAACTAATTCTAACTATAGAAAACACACTATAATAATATTGTTAAAGAGCTAATTCGATTTTGATTAATTAATCATAATAAATATCTTTAGCATTCAATTATTATAAAATCTTAAATCTAACCAAAAAGTCAAACTATGAAGAAATTTTCTACTCTTAAGTGGTTTGTTGCTTTGTTCTTTTTGTCAGTTATTTCATTTTCGCTAATAACTGATTTAAATGTTACAAACAATTTTAAATCAATCAGAAATCAAGGGTATGAGACCGAAAAGGCAATTCAGTTCTGTCCGGCTTACCCTGGATTAATCAAGAAAAGCAATCCAGACGGAACTATTATCTCTTTCTACTTAAAAGGAGATGAGGTACTTCACTGGCAAGTTACACCAGAAGGCTACACCTTATTGGAAAACGATAAAGGTTACTACTGTTATGCTACTCAAGATAGCAAGGGAAATTTAATTCCATCGGATGTTGTGGCAACCGACACAAAATCGCAATCAAAATTAGCTTTCCCAAAAAATTTAACCTTCAGTAAAAGTCAAATTACCGAAGCTCTTAAATTACGTAACGAGCTATTTCACCCTATAGCTTCATTTAAAACTACAGGTTCAAAAACAAAGGGTACTACTACTGGTGTTAGAAAAGTACTTGTACTCTTGATTGATTTTCAAGATCGTCCATTTACTCATACTCGTCAGGAATATGACAATATGATGAATATGGAAGGTTACAATGGAACAGGCAGTTTTAAAGACTATTATAAAGCTGTTTCATACAATCAGTTAACATGCGAGACCACTGTAAAGGGACCTTATCATGCTAATGGAACAATGGCAAAATATGGTGCCAATATTAATGGGAACAAATATATTAATGCCAAGCTATTAGTACAGGAAGCAGTTGACGCTGCTGAGGCTGATGGTTTAAACTATGCTGATTATGATAACGACGGTGATGGCTACGTTGATGCAGTTATCGTAGTACATTCCAATAACGACGAAGCTGTGGGTGCAGGTTCAAATGCTTTATGGTCGCACCAAAGTGCATTACGTTATAACGGAATGCAACGTACTTATGATGGAGTTACAATCGATGTTTACAACATCGACCCAGGGGTATCTGGCGCATCTGGCGATGCAATGGCTACTATTGGTGTATTCTGCCATGAATTTGGCCATGCATTAGGTTTACCCGATACTTATGATATCGATTATTCAGGAGCGTTAACTCCAGGTAACTGGGATGTTATGGATATGGGTAGCTATAATAACAATAGCCGAACACCTTCATACCATAACCCTTGGGCAAGAACTAAACTTGGATGGCAAGCACCTGTGGTTATTAACAATCCTGCGATTGGGTTAACCATAGCAGATTGTAGTACAAATAAAGATTTATTCAGAGTTAACACCGATACAAAAGGTGAGTATTATATACTAGAGAACAGACAACAAACTGGCTATAATCAATATGTTTATGGTCATGGTATGTTAGTTTGGAAAATAGATAGCGTTTATATTTCTACCGCCGGTAACGGGGTAAACACTTCAACTACACATCAAGGTGTTGCACTTGTTAGAGCTGATAATGCAACAACAAACGGGGCTGGAAATACTTTCCCAGGAACATCGTCTATAACCTCACTAACTGACGAAACTACACCATCAATGAGGAGCTATGATGGAAAGAGAGTTTACAAACCAATCTCAAATATTCAAGAAACTAGTGGAAGTATCAGTTTTGACTTTATTCAAAGCCTAGCAACTACTGATGTTGGTGTTACTTCAATTACTAACCCCAACTCAGGAATTTCTGGCGGAGGTAGTGTAAATGTAACTGCTAAAGTTAAGAACTTTGGTTCAGCAGCAATCTCCAATTTCCCTATTTCCTATACCTTAAACTCTGGTACTCCGGTATCTGAGACTTATACCAATACTCTAGCAGTTGGTGAAATTGCAGATTATACTTTTGCAACACAAGTTACTCTTCCTGTTGGAGATAATACTATTACAGTAGCTACAGCTGCTACAGGTGATGCTATTTCTGATAACAATACAGTTACAAAATCTGTAAGCATCTTTTCTGCTGCATTCTCATTCCCATTCTCAGAGAATTTTGAAGGTGCAACTTTCCCTCCAGTTTCATGGACGGTAATTAATCCCGATGTAGCACAAGGAGTTTGGACTCAAAAGACTGCAATTGGTATTAATGGTACTTCAACAAAAACTGCTTTCATTGATTACTGGAATTATGCAGGTACAACTGATCAACTGCTAACACCACCCATTAACTTAACTAGCGCAACATCACCAGTACTTACATTTAATTACGCTTACCATAAAACAAATCCTGATGGTTTAGCTATTCAAATTAGTATCGATTTTGGGGCCACATATACCACTGTTTGGCAAAAAACAGGTGTAGATTTGGCAACGGTTCCTGGTGAAGGCGATTCAGGTGATCCATTAAATGATTTCACTCCAACTGCAGCAAATCAATGGAGAACTGTAAATATTGATTTAACCTCTTTTGTAGGTCATAATGTTATTGTTTCATTTACAGGTATATCTGCAAATGGTGATAACATTTATATTGATGATGTTAGCGTAGCTACATCTACATGTGTATTACCTTCATCTGCAAAGAATTTTTCAGTAACAAATCTTACTAAAAATTCTGCTACCATTAACTGGGAAAGAGGCGATGGCACTGGTGTTATAGTTCTTCAACGTGCTATTGAAAGCATTGATGGTGCTCCTCAAAACGGAACAACTTACAATGTAAACGATATGATTGGTAGCTCTAAAGTTATTTTCGTTGGAACCGCTACCAGTCAAGATTTAACAGACCTTACCCCTGCAACTTTGTATAATTATGCAGTTTATGAGGTTTCAAGTACAAATTGCTATTCAAGCATTCTATCAGGTAGTTTAACTACACTTGGGTTAGCAACCGTAAACACACTTACAGTACGTGATTTACAAGCAACATCAGCAACTATCTTAGCCAATGTAACAAACATGGGCGAAGCACCTGTTACTGAAAGGGGTATTTGCTATTCAACAAATTATAGCACCCTTGGTGTTGATTATGATCATGTTACTAGCCAAAGAGGTTCGGGTGAGTTTGAAACATCGTTAACTAACTTATCACCAGCTTCTTATTACTATGTTGTGGCATATGCAATAAATACTTATGGCATAGCCTATGGCAATGTAATGACCTTCTACACAATTGGTGGATGTGATGTATTAAATTACTCTGCATCAATGGCAGCAAATACAACTGGAACATATACCGATTTAGGTACAAACGGAAGTTTAATCACCGTTGCAAATAACGATGATGCAAACTCTTCACCTGTTGATATTGGTTTCCCATTTGTTTTCAACTGCCTAACCTTTGATAAGTTTATTCTTAACACCAATGGTTTCATTAAATTAGGTACTACAGAACCTTCTGCAGCAGGCTTATTCATAACAAGCCCTCAAACACAATCAGAATCTGGATTCTTTAGTAAGGATGGAAAAGATATTTTCTTGCTTGCACCATTTAACTGCGATTTAACCTCTGGTTCTAGCACAGCTCAATTTAGAGTATATACCACAGGCACTACCCCAAATCGAGTAACTACTATTCAGTTCAAGAACCTTAAGGATAAGAGTAAATCAGTGAATTCTGTAAACTATTTAAATCAGTTCACAAACATTGAGTTCCAAATTAAGCTATATGAAACTACAAATGTTATTGAATTCATTTATGGTACATTTACTCCATCTGCAAATACTGATGCCTTTAGGTATGCAATGGTAGGTATTAAGGGTGGTGGCTATGGTTCCGATAACTTAATTTCAGCTTATAAAGGATCTTCCACAGCATGGAGTTCAGCAGCCTTTTATAGCGAAGACTATACGGCTACATTTGCTTTCAAGAGAAGTGTTAATGTGACAGCTGGAAGAATTTTTAGATTCACTCCTTATGTTGCCAATGATGCTTCAGTTGCAGATATTTACGTTCCAACGAATCTTCCAACCGAAATAGGTATGCCTCAAACGGTTTCAGCTGATATCAAAAATTTAGGATCAAGTGATATGTCAAATGTTACCGTTCACCTTGAAGTTACTGGATCGAATACCTATACAGCAACTCCAATTGTAATTCCAGTTCTTGCTGCAGGAAAAACTCAAAGAGTAACCTTCCCCTCTTTTTCAACTAATACAGTTGGATCAAACTCCGTGAAAGTTTACATTGATGCAGTGGACATAAATGCTGTTAATAATACTATGACTTTTACTCAAACTATTTCAACCAATACCTATTCATATGCTGTAGGTGATGTACCTTATACTGCATATTCAACACCGAACATTGCTGCAGTTAAATATCATATTAATGGTACAAGAGTAGTTAAAACGGTAAGTGCATTCATGCATAGTGCTAATAACGGAAAATCTACAACTGCTTATGTGTTAGATGCTAGTGGGAACATTATAGGTTCTTCTACATTAACAACTTTAACTGGTAATGCTTGGAATACATTTACAATTACAACACCTCCAACGATTACTAATGCTGATTTCTATGTTGGGGTTAATGCTACCTCTGTTAATACAAGTTATCCTGCAGCAGTACAACAGATTAATGCTATTAACTCTGGTGTAAATGTTGTAATCCCTGTAGGAGGAGGAACTCCTTCTGATTTCTCTTATGCATACCGTTTCATGATTAATGCTATTATTGATTTACCTTCATCTGCAAGTGCACCTACGGTAGTTACAAGCAATGAGGTAGCTCAGACTACAAATACAGATGTAGTTGTTAGCGGTAACGTAACTAATGACAATGGTGCAGCAATTACCGAACGTGGTTTCTACTGGAGTGCTACTTCACCAGTAACTACATCTAGTACAAAGATTACCTCTGCTACAAACGGAATGGGTAGCATTACTGAAACCATTTCTGGATTAACCGAAGGTAATACTTACTATGTTGCTGCATTCGCAACTAATAGCAGCGGAACAACATTAGGAAATGAGGTTAGCTTTGTGAAGAAAACTGCACAAACCATTACGTTTGGCAGCTTAACCTCAATGACCTATGAAGATGCAGATGTGTCACTAACAGCTACTGCATCCTCATCACTACCTGTTACATATACTAGTGACAATACCGATGTTGCAACTATTGTTGAAACACCTGCAAGCTCTGGTAACTACTTTATACATGTTGTTGGAGCCGGTACATGTAATATTACTGCAAAACAAGCTGGTGATGGAACCTACGCTATCGCTTCTGATGTTTCTCAGGCTTTGGTTGTTAACAAGAAAACCATAATCATTACAATACCTGATTTAACCAGAACATTTGATTACACCCCTCAGGTAGTAGTTCCAACTCCTGGTGGATATAATTACTCTATTACTTATAATGGAAGTAAATATGCCCCAGTGGATGGAGGTTCATACACTGTGGTTGCTACAATCGTTGAAGATAACTATCAGGGCACAAAAAGCGAAACACTGGTTATCAACAAGATAAGTGCTACGGTTGAGATTACTAACCTATCCCAAACAGCAGATGGTACTCCAAAACCAGTTACAGTTACTACAACCCCAGCAGGTTTGAACGTAGATATTACTTATAATGGTTCTGCAACTGCTCCTACCCTTTCAGGTGACTATACTGTTGTTGCTACAATTAACGACAACAGCTACGAGGGTACTGCAACGGCTACACTACATATTGCTCCTGGTACTGGTGTTGATCCTAACGAAATGAGTATGGTTAATATTTACTCCGATGCTAAGGATATATATGTTAATATACCTGTGCTTTCGGCTAAATCTCAAATTACTGTTTATAACATTATTGGTGTGCAGGTTTATAATAGTGCTTCGCCAATGCAAGGCATAAACAAAATTGAGGATATTCATAGTTCCGGAACTTACATCGTTAGAGTAATAATTGGAAATAAGGTTGTAACCCAGAAGGTTGCCCTACGGAAATAGAGCATAACAAATTGCATATTAGAAAAGGCTACCCGTAAGGGTGGCCTTTTCTTTTTTAAACTTACATTAAATATTAAAATAATTATAAATATGTAATATTAATTAACACAATAAGATACAATCTATTTAATTAAATTTCTTATCAATATTAGTTGTAAATATTAAAATATTGTTTATAATTTTACACTACGATTTCAGATTCAAAAATAACGCAAAATAACCACACTCTTTTCGCTTCTTTTTGATTCATAAATCCAACTAATCGAAAGCATACAATAATGCCTATTATTATTATAGGTTAAACTATTTGTGTAAAACTAAAGAACAATTAAAACATAAAATCTTAAACAATGAAAAGAATCTTTACACTAGCTTCATTACTTATTGTAATTGCTTGCTTAAACCAATTAAAGGCGCAGTACTATTTCACAAAAACAACGACTGCCCCTCGTTGAGCTAAGGCTATAAAATATTAAAGTAATAAGTTCGGCTCAGGCTATCGCCTGAGTCGTTCTATTCTAGCAGGCTTTGCCTGCACACATGTTGTACAAATTTTGCCTAGTAAAGAATTAATGTTTAAATTCGCTAGTAAAGCAAGGAGAAATGTCAACAGGCTATAAAATAGTAGAGAAGGATGGTTTATACTATTTAACATTCCAGATAGTTGGGTGGGTCGATATTTTTACAAGACAGATATATAAGGATATTGCCATTTCAAGCCTTAAGTACTGCCAGCAGAATAAGGGGCTATGCATTTTCGCATACGTGATCATGTCAAACCACATACATCTGCTAGCACAAAGTGATTGCGACGATTTAAGCGGAACTATCCGTGATTTCAAGAACTACACGAGTAAAAAGTTTTTGGAAGTGATAAACGATGGATTAGAGAGCCGAAGCGAATGGCTAAAGATGGTTTTTGAATATCATGGGAAGCTCAAGGATAATCAGAATTATCAGGTTTGGACGCATGAGAACCATGCGGAGCTGATCTACAGCCAGAAATTCATTGAGCAAAAAGTCGATTATATCCATGAAAACCCAGTTCGATCAGGTATTGTGACTAGGCCAGAAGACTATCTTTATTCAAGTGCGCAAAATTATGCTGGTTTAGAAAGTGTTTTGGAAATCGTTGAGGTTGATTTGAGGTGGAAAACGGTTAAGTAAATTGTTGGCTTTGTAATTAACAGGCTGGAGCCTGTTGCAATAGTTTCGACTTAGGCACAGCCTAAGCCGAACAGAGACTCTATTATGTTATGAATCCAGCTAATGGTGGTAGTATTCAGCGTGTATCAAAAAATATTTTTTCTAATCCTAATAATAATATTTTTTATATACTTCCATAATTTTTAGTCAGTATGAGTTTAAAAATTATTTTAACTATTACTCTATTCCTTTTCTACAACAATCTCTTTTCACAAACAAAAGATGTTGTTGATAGTTTAGATCTTAGTCACGAAATAGAGGTGTTAAACAAAAAAACAAATGCCTTAGTACTAAAAAACAAATACCTCTCAAAAATGAAAGGTCTAGTATTTTACAATGTTATTTGTATGAAATATAATGGAGAACCTAAAAAGGAAGATTTTTTAAACGCCTCTTTTTTAAAAAAAATACAACCAAACTATTTCTTTCAAAAATCTTTGTTTAAAAAGAAAAAGTATTTGATAGCGGAAACTTTAATATGTGATTCGACAGGGAGTTTAGTTGGTATTACGAATGGTAGATTTATCTTTCTTGCTTCAAAAAACGAAATTTTATATCAAAGTGAAAGGGAATTATTAAATCTTTTTTATAATGGGAAAGTGAATCACGTGATTTACTTCTGTCTTAACTCCATATATATTTATTTTGGTTTTAAAGATCAAAATGTGAGCGTTATTAAATACACATTTACCGGTCTTAATTTTTATACTTTAGAGGAATTTGTAAATTGCTGTTGGGATGATTTTTATATTCCTCCCGCTGGGCGAAGTTTATAACTTCGCCCTCGCTAAAGGGCGGTCTCCTGACCGCCAGCATGAGGGAGGGAAAGAAGAGAACCCTTACTCACCCAGCCTCTCTCTCCTAGGGAGAAAGAGGAGCAAGAGAACGTATTTCTACCTATATCCCCACTCTACCCTAATGGCAGAGTGGGGACTTTTCTTTGCTCCCCTCGTTTCGCGTATGCGAAGAGAGGGGTTAGGGGTGAGTCAAATATTTTTTTTTTCTACTAGTAAACCGATTTCCCTTTTACCACACCATCAATCACCTCACGGGCAATGGTAAACTCAACCTTTTTTGTCGCATCCTTATAGGCTTCTAATCCGGCTGCAGAGAAGTCAAAGTGGGTACCAACTATGTTTTCAAGGCGCTTGGAGTAAACCTCAGCATTGTTTTTATCCTTCACGCTAACAACACCGGATAGCTGTGTTTGCTTGTACGATCCCGATTCGCCTTTGCTGCTTGTAGTGGCAACAATGCTAATTCGGTAATCGGCATCGGCCTCAACATCGGTAGTTGTGTAGCCAGCCTCAAGAATCTGCTTTTTGAAGCTCTGAGCCAGCATTGGCGAAGCCAATTTGGTATCGAGATTTGTTTCGTTGGAAGTTATGTAGAATACAGGTTTTACAATGCTTATAGTTATTGATGCTTCGGGTGCTTGAAAACGATTAAAAAGTTTCCGAATCATAAAATCGGTAGTTGCCTCGTTGGCAATAACCTCGAGATTAACGCTTGCTCTAAGCGTTTCAATGTTTTTGCTTGAGCGAACCGCATCAATAGTAAATGCAGCTAGCCCGTTATAATCGGTTTGAATCTTGCTGTTTCGTAACGGTTTTTCGGTATACGAAGCGTTTATTGTTAACCCGTTTATTGGTTGCCCATTTTGTCCAGTTACCCTAAACTCAAAGGTTCCAGCAGCTAGCTGCTGACCCTGTTTAACCTTTATTTGCTTATTGGTTGGCTCAACCTTTATTGATGAAAGAACCTGTGATACCTCGCGGTAAATCTCGTTGCCTAAATAGATATCGCTCCCTTTATATTGAGTTTGTAATGGGTCGGAAAAATAGGGTTTCAAAGGCTCCAAGGCCTTTATAAAGTTTATTAACGCCAAGCGAACATCCCCAGATTTCTCGGCGGTTAATCCTTTATCGTACAGGTCGAGTGACTTAGTTATTGCTTTTGATCTTCGCTCCTCTTTTATCCGTTGGTAATCGGCTTTCGATAAGCGAAAATAAACCCAATAGCTGTTCTGATCCTCGTAGTTTCCAACGGTTTCGTAACCCTCTAAATCTTGTTCAGCCTGAGCCTTAATGGTTTTAGTAAAGTCTTCGGAAGCATTGTTGTTGTAGTCAAACTTAGAGAGCAATGAGTTGGTTGATATATTAACCGAAATATCGCTTGCCATATCGGCAAGGGCATTCTGTTTTGCCGATTGAACAGTTTGGTTCATGTCTGCTGTTTTGGGAGCAGAACCAATTCCTACATAATAATCCGATAAAGCAGGTCGGTTTTTCACCCAAGTAGGAGCAGGAGGATAAACTGTTTCAACTTTTTTTGGACCTCCGCAGCCAATAAGTATTAGCGCGAGAGAAATAAAAATAGCTTGTTTTTTCATTCTCATGGCTTACTCTTCGGGATTATAGACACTGATTTTTTTAGCAACTCTATCGGCAATAGCGTTGAGCACTTGCACTTTTAAGGTCTCAATATTTTTAATGTTCTTCTTAGATTTTAGCAATTCCTGAAGCTTTTCGACCGAAGCAGGAGAGTCATCTACCCTATCCTTTGGGGAATCTTTATCGATACGCTCCCAGTAACCGGGTACAAGCTGTGCATTATTACCTTGAAATACTGCGTAGTTTACTTCATCATTGGCGCTAATATCCATTGCATCAGAAACTATTACAGCCGATGATTCTGTAGATGTTAACTGGTACTGGAATGAGCTATTAACGCTGTTAGCTTGTTTACAAACAAAGTAGGTAACTTTACTATACTTATAATTCTTTTTGATCATCCCTGTGGTAGGGTCTTTAATTGTAATTTCTTCTTTTAAATAGCCGTGTCTTTCATCTTTTTTAAACTTCCCCTCATTAACCTCAAAAGCAATTATGCTTCCAGTAAATAGTGCTTTGGCAGCCAGAATCTTTCCAACCTGAATTTCCGAACCCTGGTTTAAACCCCTTTGTTGCTCTTGGATAAGCTGGTTAGTATTCTGAGAGTCAATAATTTTAATGAATGGATTTCTAAGATTGTTAAGTGATGTTCTAATCTTGCTATCAATTTGATCTTGTAGCTTCTCGTAGCTGGTTTTATTCTCAATTTTTGAAATCGAAATAGTTATCATCCCTTTCGAAAGTGCCTCGTCACGAAGATCTTTTGCATCTTTATAGCTTCCGTAGTTTTTAACAATCTGATCAAAACTTGCATACGATTTTCGATACATCGAAGTATTTAAAAACTCTTTCCCCTGACGATAAATTGGCTCGCACTTCGATACTTTTATCAGCTCATCCGAGTTACTATAACCGGGTTCTAGTTTCTTAATCTCAGCAAGTAGCTCATCGGCTTGAGAAAACTTCTCGTCCTCGAGAAGAAGCTGAGCATCGTTAAAGGTTTTCTCAATATACCTTGCCTTAGCCTCCTTAAACATCTCGGTTGTCTGATCCGACATCATTAGGTCAATTCCAAGTGCTGCTACCTGATCCTGATAGCCTTTTGCATCGAGGTAGCTGTATACTGTTTTCTTATCATCGCTGGCATCGTAGGCTTGCTGAACAGTAAGAACTTTCTTATCAAGAAGCATCTGACCATTCTTCTTAAGCCCAATTCGAGCATCAATATTTTCTTTTTTTGACATCAACGATTGGTAGTACGACTGTGCTGCCATTTCGTACATTCCAGCCTGTTCATACTTTAGACCCTGCTTTGCGTATCGTTTTGAAGCGCAAGATGATCCAACAAGAATAACCCCAATAGCAAGGATAAAGAGTAGATATTTTTTCATTGGTAGACTATTTAGTTTAGGCAACTATTTACAATTCGTGTGCCGTAGAGGCAAAATAAAACGTGACTAAGGTAAAAATTCGTTTACTATTTGGCAATTGATTTTAATGCCAAGATTTTGGTTTTAAGAATATCTAAACTTCAACCCAAGAAACCATATACTCAACTCTTCCTTTATAGGTTTTGTCGATATTCGGTATCCTTTCCCATCTTCCATTCAGCTGATACTGCTTGGCAACAAGATCAAAGTGAGCTATTGCTATACCCATATCAACATCATGCAATCCCTTTTCCTCGTATCTCTGTGATATTGGTTTCTTGAAAAAATGAAACTTCTTTCCACTGCTCTCCATAATTACTCTCCATGGTTGGGTATTTCCCGACGAAGGGGCTAGTCGAAGCATCTCTAACGCATCTTCATATAAGCCTGCATTTTTTGGAACAAGAGGGATGGAAAAACTATCCTCGAAAATGAGCTGATTCCACTCCTTCCTATTCCTAGAACCAGCCGCCAATTTTAGAAGTTTCTCGCTCATTGAGGCCTTCCCTTGGTATCCCATTATTACAATGCTTGGGATTATTGTACCCGAATCCAGCACAATATCAGCAAAGTACTCATTCTCAAAATAACCAACCCAACAAGTACTTAATCCCAATGCGGTGGCCTTTAAAACGGCTTTCTCAACAACATAGCCGTATGACATCCTTGAAAGAGTATTACTTTTCGTTTTGCCTACGATGTAGGTGCTATGATTGCTGATAATACCATAATCCAACTTCATTTGCTTATCAGCCCCCACGCCTTTCTCAACAACATCAATCGCTATCTCTTCGCCAAAGAGCCCTTTATTATTGCTATTCATGTACGATTTAAGTTCGGCAATTACCAAACTATCAATCTTTTTTACATCGTAAGTACGACATGAATGTCTTTCCCGAATGACATCAAAAAGTGAGTTCATAATAATCTACTTTATTAGTCTTAAACCAGCAATGCCAACAATTATAAGAAAGATAAAAAACATTCGAGCAAAATCGTAAGGTTCTTTAAAAAGGATTATTCCAAGTATAACTGTACCAACGGCTCCGATGCCAGTCCATACGGCATAGGCTGAACCAACGGGTAATACTTTAAGCGTATAAGCAAGTAAAGCAACGCTAATAAGCATGCTTATTCCCGTAAAAACTGAAGGCCATAAACGAGTAAAACCATCGGAATACTTCATTCCAATAGCCCAGCCCGTTTCAAAAAAGCCTGCAACTATTAGAATTGACCAAGCTAATGATGTTTTCATACTATTCTAATATACTTTACAAATCTATCAAATAAAAATGTAACTGTAGTGACAAGTGACAAGTGACAAGTGACAAGATAATAATATCCATATCTTCTTTGTCTTCTCTAACTTCATTAACTTCTCTTAACTTCTTATCTCCTTTCACATTAATTTCTTATTTTTGCCAACTATTAAAATGAAAATATAGTCTTTTTTATGGAAATTCCTGCAAAGTATAATCCTGCCGAAGTTGAGGATAAGTGGTATAAGTACTGGATGGATCAAAAGTTCTTCCGTTCAGTACCCGATGAGCGCGAGCCCTATTGCATTGTAATTCCCCCTCCAAATGTAACTGGAGTTTTACATATGGGGCACATGTTGAACAATACCATTCAGGATGTCCTTGTCCGTAGGGCTAGGATGACCGGAAAGAATGCTTGCTGGGTTCCTGGAACCGACCACGCCTCCATTGCAACTGAAGCAAAGGTTGTTTCTAAGCTAAAGGCAGAGGGAATTGACAAGAATTCCCTAACCCGCGATGAGTTTCTTAAACATGCTTGGGAATGGAAAGAGAAGCATGGCGGAATTATCCTTGAGCAACTAAAGAAACTAGGGGCTTCATGCGATTGGGATCGTACCTGCTTTACCATGGACGAAAGTCTATCCGCTAGCGTTATCAAGGTTTTTGTTGATCTTCATAACAAAGGGTTGATCTATCGTGGCGTTAGAATGGTAAACTGGGATCCTCAGGCAAAAACCGCTGTTAGCGACGAGGAGGTTATATACAAAGAGGTTCAGAGTAAACTATACTACCTTAAGTATTTTATCGATGGTGAAGATGGTTTCGTTACCATTGCTACCACTCGCCCTGAGACAATCCTTGGCGATACTGCTGTTTGCGTTAACCCAAATGATCCACGTTATACTCATCTGAAAGGGAAACGAGTAATAGTTCCTTTGATTAAGCGTAGCGTTCCGATAATTTACGATGAGTACGTTGATGTTGAATTTGGTACAGGGGCATTAAAAGTTACTCCAGCACACGATATTAACGACTACATGCTTGGTGACAAGCATAACCTCGAAACGGTAGATATATTCGAGGATAACGGAACAATGAGCAAAGCTGCTCAGCTTTACATCGGGATGGATCGCTTTGAGGTTCGTAAGGTGATTGTTAAAGACCTAGAAACTGCCGGAAATCTTGCAAAAATTGAGGATTATCTAAATAAAGTTGGATATAGCGAACGTACCGATGCGGTTATTGAACCGAAGCTATCAATGCAGTGGTTCTTGAAAATGCAGGAGCTTTCAAAACCAGCCCTTAATGCAGTTGTAAATGGTGATGTTGAACTTTACCCTCAGAAATTCGTTAACACCTATCGCCACTGGATGGAGAATGTGAAGGACTGGTGTTTATCACGCCAGCTATGGTGGGGACATCGAATTCCTGCATGGTATCTCCCTGAGGGCGGTTATGTTGTTGCCGAAAACGAAGGCGAAGCACTTGAACTTGCAAAGAAAAAAACAGGAAATTCCAATCTAAAAATATCTGACCTAAAACAGGAAGCAGACGTTCTTGACACCTGGTTCAGCTCATGGTTGTGGCCAATCTCAGTTTTCGATGGCATCCGATTCCCCGAGAATGAAGATATAAAGTACTACTACCCCACCAATGACCTAATTACTGCCCCCGAAATTCTTTTCTTTTGGGTTGCACGTATGATCATTGCTGGTTACGAGTATCGCAACGATAAGCCATTTAAGAATGTTTATTTAACAGGTATTGTTCGCGACACGTTGAAACGCAAAATGAGTAAGCAATTAGGCAACTCACCCGATCCTCTCGATCTTATTGCAAAATATGGCGCCGATGGAGTACGTGTAGGTATGCTACTATGCTCTCCAGCGGGTAACGATCTTCTGTTTGAGGAAACGCTCCCAGAACAAGGCCGTAACTTCTGTAATAAAATTTGGAATGCTTACCGTTTGGTTAAGGGATGGGAAGTTGACGAAAATCTTGCTCAACCCATTTCATCAAAAGCCGCTATTATATGGTTCAATAATATCTTAAATCGTGAAATAGCTCAGATTGACGATGATTTTGAGAAGTACCGTATCTCAGAGGCGTTAATGGCAGTTTACAAGCTATTCTGGGATGAGTTTTCGTCATGGCTACTCGAGATGGTTAAGCCGGGTTACCAGCAACCAATTGATGCTAAAACCTATCACGCCCTAATTAATATCTTCGAGAAGATGCTATTGTTGCTTCACCCATATATGCCATTCATTACCGAAGAGCTTTGGCAGTATTTGCGCGAGCGCAAACAGGGCGACAGCCTTATGATCAGCCAAATGCCAAAGGCAGAGAAGTATGATGCTACATTACTCGATCGTTACGAGCTAATGAAAGAGGCTATTGCGGGTATCAGAACAATTCGTCAGGAGAAAAACATTCCTAACAAGCAATCACTGAAATTCTTTATAAAATCTGATGTTAAGTTTGGTGATGATATTGAAAGTATAATTATTAAGCTTGCTGGACTAGAGAGTCTATCTTACACTACAGAAAAGGTTGAGGGTGCCGCTTCATTCCTTATTAAATCTGTTGAGTTCTACGTACCGTTAGAGGGCCTGATTGATGCGGAGGAGGAAATTGCAAAGCTAAAGGTAGAACTCGATTACACAAAAGGATTCCTTTCAAGCGTGATGAAGAAGCTTAGCAACGAAAAATTCGTTAGCGGAGCACCTGCTCAGGTTGTTGATGTTGAACGTCGGAAACAAGCTGATGCTGAATCGAAGATTAAAGTAATTGAGGAAAGACTAGCCTTACTTTCGAAGTAGAATATAAAATAAGATAACGAAGACCTTTCAGAAAAATGTTCTGAAAGGTCTTTTTGTTAGAAATCAATGCTATCAAACATTATTAATTTGATTAAGGATACAAAGGACTTTTTTAGCTTTGTGGACTTTTCTAAATAAATTTTAGGATGATGACAAAAGAATTTGAAACATCAATGAACCCAAACGAATTGGTTAAATTCTTAAAGAAGCCTACTTCGCAGTTTACTAAGGATGATATCATCCAGTTCTGTGAGGAGTATAATATTGAGATGGTTAATTTCCGTTATGTTGCTGAAGATGGGAAGCTTAAAACCTTAAATTTTATCATCAACTCAAAGGAGCATCTCGATTCAATACTCTCGTCAGGTGAGCGAGTTGACGGAAGTAGTCTTTTCTCATTTATTGAGGCAGGTAGTAGCGATTTGTATGTAATACCTCGATATAAAACAGCATTCTTGAACCCTTTTTCAGAGGTTCCTACCCTTGATATTCTTTGCTCATTCTACACAAACGAGGGCAAACCACTTGAAAGTTCACCTGAATACGTTCTTCGTAAATCGGCTGATCTATTCACTAAAGAAACCGGTTGCACATTCAAAGCACTTGCTGAGCTTGAGTATTATGTAATCAGCGAAAGAAATAATGATTACCCCGGGATTGATCAAAAGGGCTATCATGCTTCGGAACCATTTGCAAAATGGGAGAACCTAAGAAGAGAAGCATTGGTTCTAATTGCAAAGGCTGGAGGAAAGATTAAATATGGCCATTCAGAGGTTGGCTGTTTTATGACTGAGGATAAGCTTTACGAGCAACACGAAATTGAGTTTCTCCCTGTCCCTGCTGAAGAAGCTGTTGATCAGCTTATAATCGCCAAATGGATGGTAAGAATGTTAGGCTACCAGTACGGCGTTGACATTAGTTTTGCACCAAAAATTACTGTTGGTAAAGCTGGAAGCGGATTGCATGTACATATGATGGCAGAAAAAGATGGTTGCAATCTGATGGTTGAGGATGGCAAGCTAAGTCCAATGGCTCGTAAAATGATTGCTGGTATCCTAGATGTTGCAGATGCTTTAACGGCTTTTGGTAACTCAATCCCCACTTCATACTTACGTCTTGTGCCTCATCAGGAAGCACCAACTAATATTTGCTGGGGCGATCGTAACCGTTCGGTTGTAATTCGTGTTCCACTGGGATGGTCAGGTGGTGCGCAGCACATGATTAGCGATGCTAATCCACAGGATTGCAAGTGTCAACCAGAAAGTATTAACAAGCAAACCTTCGAGTTTAGAGTACCCGATGGCTCTGCCGATCCTTATCTACTCGTTGCCGGGTTAATCATTTCATCTTTAAACGGATTGAAACGTTCCGATTCACTTGAAGCAGCGGAAAAACTTTACGTTGATGTGAATATTTTTAAACCTGAGTTTAAGGAGAAATTGGCCACGTTAAAACAGCTACCTGCTTCATGTTTTGAATCAGCAGAAGCATTAGAGGCTAAACGATCAATCTTTGAAGCAAACGGTATTTTCCCAAAAGGAATGATCGATTCAAGGATTAAAAACCTAAAAGCCTTCAACGATAAAGGACTAAGCGAAAAATTGTATGGTAAAAACGATGAGATTGGTAAACTAGTTCATCAGTTTATTCATATTGGATAAAATAAATTTTCTAATACCTCCACCCTCTATGATTTTTTCATAGAGGGTTTTTTTATCTATTTTTCTACCATCGAATCAAAAAATTAATATCTTTCGGGTTAATAGCAATTTAAGGAGCAATGGGAGTGGTTCATCTAATCATTATTGCTAGTGAAACAATCGCTGAACGGCTTAAAGGTGATTTAAATTTTCTTGGTTACACCTCCATCTCGATTTTCCGCTCCATTAAAGAACTTGAAAACACCGATACTTCGTCTAGTCCTTATCTGGTCATCCTTGAGATTGACTCTAAAGATCAAAAAGCAGTAATAAAGTCAACTGATTTAATAAACAAGAAATTAAATCATAACACGCCTATCCTTTATCTGATAAACAAACCAAATGCAAAGAGGATAGAATGTACTGACCCTTTAAACATATCAAATTATATCACATCGAATTACACCATCCGTGAATTAGAACTTTGCCTTACTATTTTAGATACTCAGAAAGTAGTTGCCAAATCCAAAGATGTTCTGCATGATCAGACAGTACATCAAACTCTTTTCCACTTGCTCCCCGATGGGATATTGGTTAGCGATGAGTTTGGTAATATTATTGATGCCAATAATGTATTATCCAATATTTTAGGATATACACACGATGAGTTTTGTTCAATGAATATTAAGGATTTATCGATTACTGATAATCAAACTACTATTGGCGAAAACATTCAAGAAATACTCAATGGCGAAATCCTTGAACATGAGGTTGCAAATGTTTGTAAAAATGGCAACATCAAGTATTTAAACTTAGTCGAAACAAGAATATCTCTTCCAAATAATAAGAATGGAATCCTAATTATTTCATCGGATAATACAAAAGAGAAAGAGGTCATTGAGGCGTTAGCTGAGTCGGAGGAAAAGTATAGAATATTAGTCGAGAAGGCTAACGATGGAATTATTTTTATTCGGGATGGCATTCTAATCTATGGAAATCCAAGAATTGTTGAAATGATTGGGATTTCAGTCGACGAATTTATTGGCAAACCTATTGATACGTTTCTAATTTCTAATGAATCGGACAGGATTAAAGATATTTACAAGAAAAGACTAGCAGGAGAAGATGTTCCACAAATCTACGAGGCGGTAATTCGAAGGGTCAATGGCGAGCCGTTACCGGTTGAGTTTAATGTTAATCTTGCAACATACCATGGAGAAATAACCTCGGTTGTTTTTGTTCGTGATCTTACAAGCCGCAAGTTATCCGAAAAGTATCTTAGAGAAAGCGAGGAGAGCTATAAAAGTGTATTCGACAACGCGAGTGAAGCAATTTACATTCAGGACTCAAATGGTATATTCTTAGATGTAAACAAGGCTGCCCTGAATATGTACGGCTACTCAAAATCGGAGATTGTTGGGAATACCCCAGAAATGCTTTCTGCGCCAAATAAAAATGATTTAGAGCAAGTTAAGCAGAGGTTAATTAATGCCTTTAACGGGAATCCACAATTCTTCGGATTCTGGGGAATAACTAAGAATGGTAGGGTTTTCCCAAAAGAGGTGTCGTTAAATAAGGGAAAGTACTTTGGCAAGGATGTAGTTTTTGCAATGGCACGCGATATCTCCGATAGAAAAAATGCAGAAGAAGTACTGCTGGAAAGTGAGGAAAAGTACAGAACTCTTGCCGAGCAAATACCAGTTGGGGTGTACAGAACTTCTGATAACGGTACTATATATTACGCAAATCCTTCATTAGCAAATATTTTAGGATTCGAATCCGTTGAGGAGCTATTAACGCATAATGTCAACGAGTTCTATGTAAATACTGATGAACGCAAGTACGTACTTGATTCTAATAAAAATTCGAACGAGTATGTTCAGAAAGAAATGCTTTTAAAGCGTAAGGATGGAAAAGAAATTTGGGTAAGAGACAATGGAAGAGCAACATTCAATAACGATGGAAATCTTCTCTATTTCGATGGTGTAATTCAAAACATAACTGAGCAAAAAGAAGCTTTAGAAGCGCTTAAAAAAAGCGAGGAAGAATTACGTATTACTTTACGAACAATTCCCGATTTACTTTTCAAAATCGATCGCAATGGAGTGTATACCGATTTCCTTTCTGAACATAATGACTCCAATAATACTCCACCAACAAGAGTTATAGGATCATCTTTAAACGATTTTTTCCCAAATGATGTAAGCAAAAAGATTCACGATGCAATATTAAGATGCATTGAAACAAGAGAACTTCAAACTATCGAATACCCGATACTTATTAATGGTAAGTTGCAATTTTTTGAATCTCGTATGGTTGCTGCAGATTTGGATCAGGTATTTTGTCTTGCCCGTGACATAACAGATAGAAAAAAAGATGAGGAAAAGATTAATATGCTTGCCCAAACAATTACGAATGTTAGGGAATGTATCTCAATTACCAATTCTGACAATAAGATAATTTATGTGAATCCTGCATTCTTAAAAACATACGGTTATAGTGAGGATGAGATAATTGGCAAACATATTAATATCCTAAGATCATCATCAATGCCTAAAACGCTTACAAGGGAGATTGTTGATGCAACCTTAAATGGAGGGTGGCAAGGCGAAATTTACAACGTTCGTAAAGATGGTCATGTATTCCCAATTTCTCTTTCAACGGCGGTTGTACGTGATGAATTAGGGGAGCCTTTTGCTTTTGTTGGAGTTGTAAACGATATTACTGAACGTAAGATTTTTGAGCAGGAGCTAATCAATGAAAAGGAAAGAGCAGAGGAATCCGATAGGCTTAAAACAGCCTTTTTAGCCAATATGAGCCATGAAATTCGATCTCCAATGAATGCAATTCTTGGATTTATCAGAATATTAAGGGATGAAGAGAAACTTTCTGACACGGGGAAACAGTATATCGAGATTATCAATAGCAGCGGAGCTCAGCTAATATCTGTAATAGAAGACATTATAGATACTTCGAAAATTCAAGCAAATCAGCTTAGGTTAAGCTTTCATGAATTTGATATCAACGCCCTACTAGTTGATCTTTATACTATTTATACTGCACAAATTAAAACAAAGTCAAACCATAATACCATTCTTTTACCCCCAACATTAGCAAATCAATCGCCATTTATAATAAACACTGACGATATAAGGATTAGGCAGATAATCACCAATCTTTTAAGTAATGCCATTAAATTCACACCAAAGGGAGTAATTGAGTTTGGTTACTCAATGGTTGTTGATGATGAGAGTCCTTTAATCCAGTTCTTTGTAAAAGATACAGGAATTGGTCTTGATCCTGATAAGCGAACCTTAATATTTGAAAGATTTAGGCAAGCTGATGATTCTTACACTCGAAAATATGGAGGTTCTGGTCTTGGCCTTGCAATATCAAAGGGCTTGGTAGAGTTGCTTGGAGGCAAAATTTGGGTAGATAGTGAGGTTGGAAAAGGATCAACGTTTTACTTTACATTACCTATTGCCAACATTTTGTCAAATAAAACTGAAAAAACAAACGAAGCAGATAACAACACTATTAATAAAGTGGGGGGGTTGGACTGGTCAAATAAAACGATTTTAATTATAGAAGATTTAATTGATATTCAATATTTTCTAGAGAAGATTCTTCAAAGAACAAAGGCAAAACTAATCTTCGCTGATACCCTAAAAAGAGGTAGAGAGATTCTTAAAAACCCTTCAAAAATTGATTTAGTTTTACTTGATATCCGCCTTCCCGATGGTGATGGTTACGACCTCTCAAAAGAAATTAGTAAACTTAATCCACGAATTCCTATTATTGCACAAACAGCCTATGCAATGCAAGGCGAGAAAGAAAAGAGTTTGCAGTACGGTTGCGATGATTTTATATCAAAACCTATTGATCCCGATGCTCTTTATATGAAGATCAACAAACTTTTTAAGAAAGAGTAGTTGTTATTATTACGGAGCTAAACGCTCAATAATCCAATTATTATCTGTTTTTGAGTATTGAATTCTATCGTGTAAACGATTGGGTCTCCCTTGCCAGAACTCAAAAAGGCTAGGAATAATCATAAATCCGCCCCATTGCTTAGGTCGAGGTATTTTTTCCCCTTTAAACCTTTTTTCAATCTCAGCTCTCAGCAATTCAAGGAATTCTCTATTAGGTATAACTTGGCTTTGAGGAGATGTCCACGCGCCTATTCTACTCCCCTCGGGACGTGAATCAAAGTAATCATCACTTTCCCTTTCGGTTACTTTCTTAACTATTCCTTCAATTCTTATTTGTCTTTCAAGTTCAGGCCAAAAGAACACAATCGCAGCATACGGGTTACTATTTAGCTGAGATGCTTTTCGACTACTATAGTTTGTAAAAAAAGTCAAGCCCTCATTATCAAAGCCTTTAAGAAGCACCATTCGCGCCGAGGGCTTTCCTTCGAGCGAAGAAGTAGCTAGCATCATTGCATTAGGTTCATTTACCTCAGCGTTAATTGCATCATCAAACCATACTTTGAATTGATCAAAGGGATTTCTTCTAACATCCTTCTGATCAAGCTGTTTAATGGAGTACTCCTTACGAATTGATGCTATGTTTTTAGTCATGCAAATTATCTGAACTATCATCCTCAAGTTTTTCCTTGGCTGAGTTGATTGATGCGTTAAGCTCAAACCCTAAAATCAATCCAAATGCATTGAAGTAAATCCATAAAAGGAACACAATAAGCCCTCCAAGCGAACCATAGAAAGTATTGTACTGCCCAAAATTATTGACATAAAACGAGAAGGCTAGCGAAGTAATAATAATAAGAAATGTTGCTAGAGACGACCCTACGGAAAAGAATCGGAACTTATCTCTTTTTGCCGGGGCTAAATAGTACAAAAATGAAATGCTAAAAAAGAATAGTGCAATAATGACAAACCATTTTCCAATATCAATCAGGTAATAGGTAAAATCCATTTTCATCCAACCGAGCTTAATAGCCCAATTCAATGCCTCCTGCCCAAAGAAAATTAAAATTATACCAACCATGACCAGTACTGGAAGAAGTAGAGTTAAACCAAGGGCAATAAAATGTTGTTCAAAGAATTTTCGGGTTTCAATGGTATGATAAGTTGCGTTAAATGCTTCAATTAGTGAGTTTACTCCATTATGGCTAAAAAAGAGTGCCGCAAAGAAACCAAATGAAAGTAAACCACTGCTTTTCAAAGTTAAAACATCTGTTAACGTTGATTCTACTGTATGAAAAGCATAATCGGGCATTATCCCTTTAATCAAGGATAGCAACTGAAATTGAAAATCTTTTACAGGAATATACGGGATAAGTGTAAAAAGGAAGATTAGTGTAGGTACAATAGCCAAATAAAAGCTGAACGCCACCGCCGAAGCCCTTGTTGTTATAGCACCGTTGATTATTCCTTTAAAAAAGAACTTAACTACATAGTACAGCGGAACATCATCAAAACCAGGAATGGTAAAGGTTTTAGCTCTCTTTTGAACAAGAGAATATCTTACTTTAAATCTTCTTACTCTTTCTCTAAAAAAACCATTACTCTGATTGCTACCCATAAAAAGAGTTTAAACTTTTTTGAGGTTCATATCAATGCTCTGAATCTGATGGGTAATTGCCCCAACCGATATGTAATCTACGCCACACTCTGCGTAACCTCTAACAGTATCAAGGTTAATGCCACCCGATGATTCTGTCTCAAATCTACCATTAATAAGCTTTACGGCTGCACGAGTATTCTCAAGATTAAAATTATCAAGCATAATACGCTGAACTCCACCAACTAAAAGGACTCTTTCAACCTCATTCAGGTTACGAGTTTCAACCTCAATACCTATATTCCTCCCGGTTCTGGATAAGTACTCATTTGCTTTGCCGATGGCATTTTCAATTCCTCCTGCAAAATCAATGTGGTTATCCTTAAGCATAATCATATCAAAAAGCCCCATCCTATGGTTTTCGCCACCGCCAATTTTAACAGCAAGCTTATCCAAAACCCTCATTCCAGGGGTTGTCTTTCGGGTATCAAGTATTTTGGCTTTTGTTCCCTCAACCACTCTAACATACCTATTTGTTTGGGTTGCAATGCCACTCATCCGTTGCATTACATTTAGCACAATTCTTTCAGCTTGTAAGAGTGAATGTACCCTGCCCGAAGCATTAAAAACAAAATCGCCCTTGTTTAGCATTTGTCCATCCTCAACAAGAGGTTGAAATGTAATACCGCTATCTATTTTATTGTATATGCGCTTTGCAATGTTAATACCTGCAATGATACCCTGTTGTTTCATCATCAGCTTTACACCTCCAACTGCTTCGGATGGAATACATGAAAGCGAGGAGTGATCGCCATCGCCTATATCTTCAGCAATTGCCAACTCAATTAGTTTATCGATCAAACTATCTACCATTATTATTTATAAAGATGTGTTAAAAAGGTTACTCGTTGACTCCTTCGTCGTTTTGCTCAATCCTAAACTGATGGATCAACGTTTGGTTTTTTTCGGTTTTCATAAAAAACGAAATCCTAAGAGTGCCATTCTTAATGGTGAGGGTGCCAATCGCAAAACTTGAAGCATCCTTAACACCTTGATGATTAACAACAAATTTCGAGGGCTTATTCTTTTCAAAAAAGTCTTTAAGCATTATTTCTGCTTGCGATGTACTATAAAAATTTTCATCGCCCATGATTTCAAGTTCAACTGTTTTAGTAAAATACTTAGCTATTTCCTGTGAATTGCCTATTTGAAGTGCTGCTGAAACCTTTTTAATCACGTCAGTAGCGTTCTGATTGCCGTTAAATGCAAAAGCAGCAACAACGCATAAAAAAGCAAAAACGATTAAAAGAATTCTATTTCGTTTCATTTTGTCTGTTTTTCATTAATAAAGTGTTCGGCAAACAATAGCAAAGTTTAGACCAAATGGCCTCTGCCAAGTGTTAAATTACACCTTGGTAAATTTAGCTTAGAATTGGGAAAATACCTAATTTTTCAACGATATAGGTATTTTCAAAAGTTGTTGTAAATTGCTGAATAAAGATAAACCACAGTTTTTTTGTGGTTTTTTGATCACAAAAAGTCTTATTGTATATAATTATTTAAAAAAGCACTTACACCTAGTTGTACAATGAAGATAACTCTTATTCTTGTTGGCAAAACGGATAAAAAGTACATTATTGATGGGATTGCTGAATACGAAAAACGTTTGATGCACTACTGCAAATTTGAGATTAAGGTAATTCCCGATATTAAAAACACGAAAGCAATGTCAGCTGATGTCCAAATGCAGAGAGAGGGTGAGCAAATTGTAGGTTTATTGAGGCCTTCAACTGAAACCATTCTTCTGGATGAAAGGGGACGAGAATACACATCAGTTGAATTAGCTCGATTCATCGAGAGAAAAGGTGTTGCAGGGCAAAGTGATTTAACATTCGTTGTTGGTGGCCCTTATGGTTTTTCTCAGGAATTGAAAGGTATTGCTAAATCAATGGTATCCCTTTCAAAGCTAACATTCTCTCATCAACTAGTTCGGTTGCTTTTTGTAGAGCAACTTTATAGGGCTATGACAATAATAAAGGGGAAGCCATATCATCATGAATAAGATTTCTAATACCTCTTTAAAAAAGTTAAATCGGCGCGGTTTTTGAAGCACAATAAACCAAAATTATTGCTATGAAGTACGGGTGGTATTATTTTTCAATTCTGGTTATTTCAGCCCTAGTTCTCTTCTGTTTTTCACAATATTCTATATTTTTTTCAGAAAGAATATTTAATTCCAACCCAAACTTTCAGAAAATCGCTAAAAAAATTGAGAACAAATTAAGCACCTCTAAGCACTACTCTCTCCTTCTTCAAGATAAAACGAAAAATAAGAAAATCAATGAGATCTATAAGTTTTATAATGATAGCATAACCTCAGAATCCTCCAATGATCAAACCTCTTATTATGTTTTTAAAAGCAATAAACTGATTTTCTGGTCAAAAAACCTTGATGTTTCTGAGATTAAGGATGATTCTGCTGGTTACATAATCAGCAATATTCAAAATGCATGGTATGTAGGGCAATGGAGCAGGTCAGATAACGTAAAAGTACTCTCTCTCCTTTTACTCAAATACGATTATCCATATCAAAATAAGTTTCTTAAAAATTCATATAACCCCGAATTTAATGAGCTAACGGGTTACAACATTACTAATCAGAAAGAAAAAGCGAGCCATTATATTGTGTTACCCGATGGTTCTACTGTTTACCTTACAAAAGAGATTAAACGTAATGAAAACTCTATAGCCTTCGTTAAGTCTATTCTTCAATGGGCTTCTTTTTTGCTAATGTTCGTTGCTATAATAGTACTTTACTATAAATCCATATATAAAAGGAAACCTCTTGTTAACTTACTTCTGTTCTGTGCCGCTTTAATAGCATTAAGAGGAATTGGATTATTTTTGAACTTTCCATCTAGAAGCGGGAATATACTATTTAGCCCCGAAATTTATGCCCACTCAAGCCTAAATCCATCTCTGGGTGATTACTTAATAAATGCTCTATTTTTCTTCACAATTGCTTTATTTATTTACAAAACATTAATTCGTATTACTTCGAAATTTTCGTTCAAATCTAAATACCTATGGGCATTTGTCACAGCTACACTAATGTGGAGCTTGTTTATAATAGTCGACGGACTTTTTGCTTCACTTGTAATGCATTCAACGGTTACATTTGAAACATATAGAATTTTTAATATTTCGATTTTCTCTATTCTCGGCTATACAGCAATTTCCTTTTGGATAGCCTCCTTCCTTTTATTCGTTGATTTGTGGATAAAGGCGTTTCAATCGCATCTCGATTTGTTTAAAGTATCATTAACATGTATAAGCGGTTTCCTTATTGCTCTTGTACTGGCATATATAGCAGATGCAATCCCCTCGTATTATGGTATAGCATGGGCAATACTAACCTTTAGTTTTATTCTATGGTTTAGGTTCCGAGGAATTCGAATGACAATTTCTTGGTTTCTTGTTTTGATCGGCATACTTGCATTGTACTCTGTTGCCTTAGTTTCTGATTACTCTTTTAGAAAGGATCAAGATGTTCGAAAGGTACTTGCTATAAACCTTAGCAATGAGAGGGATCCTGTTGCTGAGATGCTATTTGGCAATCTTGAAAAACGATTACAATCCGATACTCTAATTCATCATTATTTAGAAGATGTTCAGAAGCACGATATTGAGATGTTTGGCTACTTGCAAAAGGTATACTTTAACGGGTATTTTAAAAAATACGATTTTAGAGCTACTGTTTGCTTTCCAGGATCGGATCTAATAATGGACAATACTGACCATAAAGTAGACTGTAATGGCTTCTTTAACGATATGATTAGTGTTTATGGAATTGGTATCCCTGGCACTTCATTCTACTTTCTTAACCTTCAAAATGGAAGAATAAGCTATGTTGGGTATGCCGAATGTAACCATAAATCAATGATTTCAAGGCTTTATATAGAGTTGGATTCGAAACTAAATCGCGAACAGCTTGGTTATCCGGAGCTACTTATTGAAGGAAATCTCTTAACAAAATCTAAGCTTTCAGCTTACACAACCGCTAAATATCATCAAAATCAGCTGATTGCTCAAACAGGGGAATACCCATACCGCCTAGCAAATCCATTTAAGGTAGATTCAACCCAAAAATTTGTTTTCACTAATCAAGGTAGGTACAACCATTTAGTGTACCGAAACGACTCTGATGATATTGTTGTTCTTAGCCGTCCACGCGAATCGATACTCAACACAACAGCCTCGTTTGCTTATATATTTTTCTTTTTCGGACTGTTGCTAACAGCGATGCTAAATTTGGCAAAATTTCCATTAGGATCGAAGGCATATGCAGGAAGCTTCAAGAACAGGATAAAAACGGCAATGATTTTAGTTGTATTCATATCATTAATTCTCGTAGCAAGTGTTTCCATTGCCTATAGTATAAAAAGTTTTGGAAACAGAAACGTTGACAATCTAAGTGAGAAACTACTATCGGTAATGGTTGATATTGAAAGAGATTCAGGAAAGGACGACTTATTCGCTTCATCAAATTCGGATTATTTAGCAAATAAACTCGTTCAACTTTCTAATGTATTCTATACCGATATTAATATTTATGATACCCTTGGTTTTTTAGTTGGATCGTCTCGCCCTGAAATCTTTGAACGTAAATTACAGGGGAAAACAATGAATCCTTCTGCATGGTATGAGATGAATTACCTTAATAACCAGAAGCTAATTCATCATGAGGAGATTGGTAATATGACATTCCTCTCAGCCTATGTTCCTCTTTCAAATCAAAATGGGAAAGTTATTGGCTACCTTAACCTACCATATTTTACTCGTCAAGCAGAGTTTGTAGCTGAACTATACTCAATAATTGTTGCAATCATTAATATCTACGCATTAATAACACTTTTTGCTATAGCCATTGCGGTTATTATATCTACTCAAATTTCAAAACCCTTAGAATTGATCCGTGAGAAAATTCGTAAAGTTGATATTTCGGGGCATAATGAACCTATTAAATACAATAAGGACGATGAACTAGGGCAACTTGTTAAAGAGTACAACAGAATGGTTTTAGAGCTTGCCGACAGCGCCGATAAACTTGCACGAAGCCAGCGCGAAAGCGCATGGCGCGAAATGGCTAAACAGATTGCTCATGAAATCAAAAATCCTTTAACCCCAATGAAGCTTAGCATTCAACACTTAGTCAAAGCCAAAAGAGAAGGTGTAGATGATTGGGATTCAATGTTCCAAAAGTTTTCTAGCTCGTTGATTGAACAAATCAACACCCTTTCAAACATTGCAACAGAGTTCTCAAATTTTGCTAAAATGCCTGTTTCGTCGATGGTTGAGGTTGATATTAACTCAGTAATCGATGAGGTATTAACCTTATTCTCAGGATATAGCAATACTAGGTTTAGCTACTTTAATAGCTATAAAGAACCAATAATTGTTAAAGGTGATAGAGAACAGCTTTTTAGGGTTTTTGTAAACCTTTCAAAAAACTCAGTTCAATCAATTGATAAATTAAGAAAAGGTGAAGTAACAATAACCATTTCATGTAGCGAAAAAACTGTAATTGTTACAATTGCTGATAACGGACGAGGCATTCCGGAGGAACTCCAAGGTAGAATATTTAGCCCTAACTTCACAACAAAGTCTGGCGGAATGGGACTCGGTTTAGCAATAGTAAAAGGTATTGTAGAAAATACCGGTGGCCGTATTTGGTTTGAAACCGAAATAAATACGGGCACAAAATTCTTTGTAGAATTACCCTTACTAAAAAATAGTTTATAAAGAATTTAACATTGCTTCAGCGCAACATATAGCAACAAATATTTATACTCCCTTTTTAGGTGCCAGATATTTATTGTAAAGTAAGAGTCCAATAATTGTTGCAACGCCAATCATCGAGAACATGAACCAAAGTAACCCAGGCCGTCCCATATTAGTTACAAATCGTACATAGGTATATGCACCTAATACCCCTCCTATCCCACTACCAATTACACCATACAAGAAAGAATAACCAAGATACAAAGCCTTTTTATCCTCTGGAGCAATTAATCCAACATAGGAAATAAACTTAGGATGTGCTGTCATTTCACCTATTGAGAAAACTATTAACCCAGCTATAAAAACCCAGGCATGTGTTGATATTGCTAAAATTCCCATACCAATTGAGCCGAATATAATTCCGGTGATTATCGTCGGCATTGCCTTTCTCTCTTTTACAATATTCGATATGATAAGCTGAAGCGCAATTATTGTTCCTGCTGATATAACTGTAACATGTTCTGCATCAAACTTCCAATTTGGATTACTTGTAAAAAGTGAAAGGAAAGAGTTCACAGCATTGTTAACTGGTGTCATATCCATATACTCTTTCAAATACCATAAAACAGTATCGAACATCTGAAAGTACATAATCCAGAAACCAGAATAAATAAAGATCATCAAGAAAAAGCGGTAATCTTTTAATACCAGTACCATGCCTTTAAAAACTTCAATTATCGATTTTGGGGTCGTTGATCGCTCAGGCTCTTTGTAAACAAAAATGTTAAGTAATAGCAGTGATCCTGTAAAAAGTGAAGCCATAATAAAAATATACGACCACCCAATCGTTTTAAGATATGGAATAAGGATTAATGGGAAAAGAAATGCCCCTAAGTTTATTGACCAATAGTAAATTCCAAAACCTAATCCTGAGTTGTGCTGATCGGTAGTCCTCGCAATTGTTCCAGAAATTATGGGCTTAAAAGTACCCGCACCAGTTACCATTAGCAAAAGGCTGAGGAAAACAGCAGCATATGAAGAGCTAATGCTTGTGCAAAAGTAACCTACACTCATTACAACAAACGAAAACATTAATGTTTTCCTGTAACCAAATTGATCGGCTATTGCACCCGATAGAATTGGAAGAAAGTAAAGTAATGGGGTAATAACACTCTTAATAACACCAACACTCTCCTTTGAGAATCCCAAACCACCTTGATTTATATCTAAAATTAAGTAAACCGAAAGAACCGACATTACTCCGTAGTAAGAACCTCTTTCAAAAAACTCCATTACAATTACCGTCCAAAAACTTTTTGGGAATGAATGGAATATCTTTGGTTTGCTCTCTTGTTCTGTCATTGCAATAGTGTTTACTTAATATAAAAAAAAGCAGTCACCTTAACTGGAGACTGCTAAAAGTATTAAAAATGCAAATACCTATTTCTTTTTACCTTGATTTTTCTCTGCCTCTTTCAGCATTTTCTCTGCTTCCTTTTTGCTGTCTTTGTGTTTCTTTTGGTTTTCTTTCCCTTTGGTAATCATTTTATTACCTGTTTCGTACTTTTTAGTCGAGGCTTTAATCTTTGCATTTAACTCCTTTAGATCGGCTTTATACTTGGTATCAACTTCCTTCAGTTCTTCTTTTGCCTGTTTCATCACCTCATCATCGGTAGATCTCATCTTCTTTTCAAGAGGTTTGGTGTTGTTGAAGTATTCCTTATCAAGTGATTTTTGTTCGGCTTCAAGTGATTTGAGTTCGCCCTCAGCTTCTTTAACCATATCCTGACCTGCTTGAATTAAGCTATCGGCAGAGGTTATTTTTGCATTTATTTTGTCTAATTTTTGTTGAGCAGACTCAACTTTATCTTGTAGTTTCTTAGTCTTTGCATCATCCTGTGCATAGGATGCACCTGTTGATACGATGAAAAAAAGTACAAAGGATATTGTTAGGCTTCGGAGTATAATTTTATTCATAGCAATTAATTTTAGGTTATTAATTGGTTTCTACGTAGATTCCATCCATATGTTGAGTAAAATTAAAAAAAAGTGCCCACAAAAAGTGGGCACTCTATAATATTATACTCTATTTTTTTACAAATAGAAAATCTCCGCCCTCGTCACCAGCATCTTTTATATCACCAAACATAGGTGTAACTGGACTGCCATTCATTACTTCGGTTTTGAGGCTACTAAACAACTCCTCTGCAGTTAGGTAATCCTTTGTATTATCATTTAACCTTTTTACAAGATATTCTAAGAATAAACTCTTGTCAGGAACCACTGTTAAAGAACCGCTTGTCATTGCTTGACGGCTTGGGTTGTTATACAATTTACTTTTAGGAGCAGTGGTCTCTTCAAAAGTTTTCCTTGTTCTAAAAATACTTCCACCAAAACAAGCATCAGAAATTAACAAAGTATGCTTTGCTTTGATTGCTGCAGCATAGTCTCTAATCTGGCTATTTGCAAACCAATTTGAGGTTGAATTTGCTTTTGAATCTACTGGCAACCAGTAACCAAAGTCGGTTTGTTGATCCCAGTACCCATGACCCGCATAAAATATTAAAACGTTATCGTTCTTAGTAACTATTCGAGTCAAACGGTCAAACTCATTGATAATCTGTTCACGAGTTGGATTCTTAATGAAGATTACATTTTGAGGGTCAAAAGAGTAACGAGTCGTTAGCGCTAACACGAGTTTAGCAGCATCACTTATTGGTCCATCTAGACTTGGAACTTGTGGATCGAGGTAGTTATTTGCACCAAGAATTAATGCATAGTATACGGGTGCCTTTTTCTCATTATTAAATACTAAATCAAGTTCTTCTGTTTCACCTTTAACGTTTTGATCTCCTTTACGCAGAACAAAGAATTTTTTCTCAACGCTATTCTGGCGAATATCAGTTACTCTTATTGCAATTTCATTTTTCCCAACAGAAAGGGGAACAGAAGCATTAAATGTACCGTCTGAATTAAGGTTTGCATCAATACCATTAATAATAACACCAAATATTCCGCTTTCATCAGCAACTTTACCCTTAACCTGGATTTTATCTTCAGTAGTAGCAAACTCCTCTCCAGTTGAAAGCGCTCTTAGTCGTTTGTCATCCATTCCAATAGATGATTGTGCATAAGGACGACCACGAGTTGATTCTTTACCAGTAAGAACAACGTTTGTAGGACTAGTGATAGCTAAGGTTGGCGGATTTTTATCTACTACTTCAATTTTCTTAACAGTAAAATGATCTTTACTTGTTGCAATCTCGAATTTTTTCGAAACCTCAACATTCATCCCGGATGTTTTAACAAATGTTATAGGAAGATCGCGGAATTGAACCTTGCCAACTTTAAGGTCTAAACCATAACCATCATAAGTGATTAGCTCGATGCCTAAATCTAACCTCATTGCACGCTCCAAATCGTCTGGAACATAGTTGAAAACAAATACTGCCTTTACTGTTTCTCCATTCTTTAGTGTACGTGTGGGAGTAGAATGGCGCTCATTGCCCTCAACTTCGGCAATTTTACCTTTTTGAGCATCGAATTGGTGCTTTTTAAAATCGGTAATGGTTATTAATCCATTTACCATTTTTAGATCACGCGTAGCTCCGTTGTTTGTAATAGTAAGGTCCAGCTCAACTTTACCATTTCCAAGGTGATGCATGCTTTCAATCCTAAAGTTAACTTTACCAACTTCATCTTGAGTTGGGACCGACTTTTTTGTATCGGCTACTAACTTAAAGATTACATCACTATCAAGTTCTTTTAAATCCTTTAGAACATCCCAAATTACAATTTGATTTCGTCCACCAGGAACATCGACTCCAACATTACCTGAAACACTTTTTAGTGGTTGGAATGTTTTCCCTGCATCGGTAGAATAGAATGGAGATAAGCTAAATAGCTGTCCAAGGCTCTCCCCATTTATTGCGTATTCAAGATTAATCTTTTCACCCATTTGCTTGGCTGAAATGCTAGTAAAATCTTGAGCTACTACGGAAACTGCATTTAATATTAAAATTGCAATTACCGTTAAGATTAGTTTAACTCCTTTACTCATATTGTTAGGTTTTATGGATTATCTGTTTTATTTCTGAATAAATACCTCGTCTATATTTAAATTTATTTTCATAGTGTCACTTTCAAATACAATGCCATTTAGCTTCAATTGAGCTAAATATGATACTACCTCTCTTGAAAGCTTTGCTGATTCAGGGTTGTACCTCTCTCCTAAATTTTTAACTTTCGTTTTAGTTTGTTCGGTTGTTATAGTTAAATGAAAAAGCAACTCACGTGTAAATTTACTCCATAATCCATTATAGGTGACCATTGGGGGAGTATTTTTATCCCAACTAGGCGAAGCATATTTATAAAGATAAGAAGGAAAGATGATCGAACTATCTAAGAAATCTGAACTTGAGTAAAATTTATTTCCTTTTTCTCGGTATAGAAAATGTGCTGCTTGAATTTTATTTTGATAAGGCCTAACCGCTGAAAGAAGTTCGTATTCTGCTTGATCCTCAAAGGCATCTCCTACTTGAGCCTCAATAAAAAGAACAGTACCAATTACCGAAAGTATTTTGTTAGTCCCATCTTGCAAGGATTTAGGAGTATACTTTATTAAAATCATCGATTCGTTATAACGAGTCATATGGCTATCAACAACAGCAAACAATTCATCATTAACCTTTGAGGCTGAAGATATCTTGAAATAGGTATCAAAACGCTGACGAATATTTGTATACCTGCCGGATTGCTCTTCTGATGTATAAACATCCCTGAAATACTGAAGCTTCGCAAAGTTGTATAGTGCTGCCATCGCCTTTGCTCTGTGTATTGCCATTACCGTTGCCTTAGAAGGCTCCATATCAGGATCAGAGATTCCAACCGCGTATATACAACCTAAAGTGCTTGCTGGAGGATTAAAAAACCATGATGGCAAGGTATCGGGATAGTAGCTATACTTTTTAACGTTTTTAAATCTTTTGTTTGTGCCACTATCTTCCGAGGTCTGTGTTTCCTTAAGAAAGATTTTCTCAAAGGCTTTCTCGTTTTGCCCCCAAGATTTACCTGAAATAAAAGCTATTATGCAGGTTGTACATACAATACTGTAAAACTGTTTCATCATCGTTTCAAAAATCACATGTAAAGGTAAAAGTAGGAAATAAATAGCACTTTTACATTAACCCCAATTGGCCAATTTTGATGTAACGATGAATAGAATTTATGAGCGTTGCGTGGATTGATATAAATAGAAGTCGATATTGGGAATAAAAAATTTCTAAGCTTAGAGAAATAAAAAAAGCGCGGTACAATTATCCGCGCTAATCTGTAATTGGAAAGATATTAATCGATCTTACAAAATAGACTATCAGAACACGATAATATTCTAAGTATGATTTTTTTATTCACACTTTCCCTTAACGCTTCTCTGGCTTGAGAAACATTTCCTAATGTTATAGAAAGTTACCGACCCAAATAGGTTGAAACAGAACGCATACCAGTCATAAAGAACGCCATGCTCACAACCTTCGAGGTAGCAGAAAAAAACCCACCGATATTCTTTAACCCAAGTGAAATCGTAGCACCACTTTGTAACTGTTCGATATTTTTTACAGGGGTAAGGAAATATCCATGCCCAGCATACTGTCCAATAGGACTCCGTGTAGGTTTCTTGTGTTGGCATAATTGTATGTTTTAGTTTGAAATAAAAGAGTATTTGCCATTAAACTCGTTGATCAATATCTTTATGTTTTCATCACGCCTTCTTAATCCTTTTATTTTACCAATCACACCTGCAATAATGTTTGCAATTATAAATGCTGAAATAATAATAGCATAGGGTATTGAACTGAAAACTAGAACAAGTATTCCAATTACGATTAAAAAGGGCGTAAACAACTTCAGGTAATTTCGACCTGAACTGCAACCACACTCACATAGCAATCCATTAAACCGTTTTTCCCATTCAATATTATCCTCAGCACTCAACTCCTTAAGTTTAAACATAACATTGTTAGCATTTTTTTTCGAAATACCTTTTACGTCATTTATGCTATTGATTTCCATGCCTAATAATGAGTTTGATAATAATACAACCAATAAAATTCGTGTTAGTTAAACATCTACTTATTATTACAACTAAGTTATGAAGTGATAATATTCAAGTAAATAACCCTTTGGGGTTATAACGAATAGGCTTTTTACATTAGGCTGATGCCGAAAACCTTAGTATAGCCTCAGTACGATTACATACATTTAACTTGTTGTAAATATGCTTTAGATGACATTTAACAGTTTGAACACTTATCCCCATATTCCTAGCAATTTCTTTGTAGAGTAATCCATGAGATAATAACTTCATAATTTCCACTTCACGGTTTGTAAGCTGGGTAGAATATCCAGTATCATTTGTTAGGTTTTCAGATATTTTCTTTAAGATCTTGTTGGCATCAATAGGCTTGAATGGTTTAATATCATTCATTATCATTGTCAACTCTTTGACAGTAGAGTTAATAAGGTTATTTTTTAATAAAATCCAATTGACTTCGGGTTGCAACCGCTCAACTGTTAAATGATCTTTTTCCTCAGTGGTAAGAAGCACACAAACTTTTGTTTGTTTTTTTCTGATTTGATCGATTAACTCCTTTGCCTGATCGCTATTTACTTTAATATTGAAAACAACAACCTTTTCATCTAAAATGCTTTTTGAGCCAATCTCCTCTTTAACAAAACCGTACCCTTCAATAGATTGTATAGTTGAATCTGAAACAATGTCTACGGGAAGACCATCGAATTTAACTGAATTATCAACAACAGTTAACCTAATCATTGATGCAAGTTTTGGTTTAAATTCTTAATTAAAATTAGAGAATTATTTAATACAGACCAATACTTTTATCAAATAACTACATTTAAATGTTCATTTTATTGACGATTATTGCTTGTTTAACATATCATTAAGTATTAAATGATATATTTTATCACTCAGCCCTATTATGAAACATTATTGTGACTATCTTTTAACGGCCAGAGATACACCTAGCATGTACCATGTGGATTTTAGGTAGGGGTTGTGGCTAACTTTGGATTGAACAGGTAAATTAAGTCGGCCTATTTTAAAATTATATTTAATTGCTACTCCTAAATTAACGAATGACGGTTTATTTGCGTAGTATCCTTGAAAAGGAGTGTACCCAGCAAAGACTTCACCCGAAAACCTGTTATGGCTATATGTTAAAGCAGGTTCAATATAAGTTGAATACGTTTGCTTTTGATGAGTTCCAGATATATCATCGCCAAAAACCATTGTTGATGCTAAAATCTTAAAGGGCATTTTGGAGGGTTTCCATGTTAACATAGCATCAATTGTATGTTTTGTGTGATGCTTACGAAGTTCTGTAAAACCATTCATTTGGGTTGACTGAGGACAGTAATAATCGTATAACGAGATTGTTACACTTTTAAAGTTGTACTCTGTATACAAATCTACCTCAAAATAGCTATCGTTGCCAGCAAAGGCAGCCCATGCACCAATCTGAAAATTCTTATGACTTAACGAAATGGTTGGTTGGATACTATACGAATTACCATTTTTAAACCCTCTCCAGAGGTGTGAACTAAGTAGATCGAGGTTAAAACTATAACTAGCTTTTACCCTCTTCTCCTCTCCTTGTCCAAATAAATAAAAAGGAACAACAAATAAACAACTGATTAAAACTACTCTCCTCATTCCCGTTCTAAAATTCGGATGCAAAAATAGAAAAAAGAGTTATTCTTGTTTCGCTTATTATTATGCTATAAAGCAATCAAATAAGTTGAGGTATGTTCAAATAAAAAGGTTACCCGTTTATGGGTAACCTTGTATTATTCGATATCGGAAAATCTATTTTAGCCCTCTCTTTTTTAATAACGGAGTAAGAGAAGGTTCTTGACCCCTAAACTTATTATACTGAACCATACCCTCGTCGTTTCCGCCTTCAGCTAAAACATATTTTCTAAACTTAGCAGAGAGATCTTTATTGAAAACGTCTCCAGAATCTACAAATGCCTGGAAAGCATCAGAGTCTAGAACAGCAGCCCATAAGTAAACATAATAACCAGCAGCATAACCATCCATAATGTGCGCAAAATAAGTGGAGCGATACCTTGGGATAATCTCCTTCATTAAATGAATTCTCTCCATCGACTTCTTTTCGAAATCGAGAACATCAATCTTTTCAGGCTTTTGAATGCTATGCCAATCCAAATCAAGTACAGAGGCAGCAATGTACTCAACAGTTTCAAAACCTTGATTAAAGGTTAAACTCTTTTGAAGTTTTTCGAGAAGTGCACTTGGAATTACCTCGCCTGTTTTATAGTGCTTAGCATATACATTTAATACCTCGGGGACGCTTGCCCAGTTCTCATCAACTTGCGAAGGAAGTTCGATCATATCTGCTGGAATATTTCCTGCAATACGGTTGTACTTGCCGTCGGTGAATAGGCCATGAAGTGCGTGTCCAAACTCATGGAAAAGGGTATTCACTTCATCCCATGTTAGTAATGCCGGAGCATCAGCAGTTGGTTTCGTAAAGTTTGTTACGATCGTAATCACAGGTGGAACTCTTTTCCCACTTTCATTATAATACTGATCCCTAAAGGCACCACACCAAGCACCAGCCTGTTTTCCATCCCTTGGGTAGTAATCCAAGTACAAAACTCCAGCATGATCACCATTTGCTTCTTTTACCTCAAAGGCTTCAACATCGGGGTAATATATTGGAACGTTGGTTAGCTTTGTAAAGGTTAATCCATATAGTTTATTAGCAACATAAAACATACCTTCACGAACGTTACTTAGAACGAAATAAGGCTTAATCTCCGATTCATCAAGATCATACTTTTCTTTTCTTAGCTTTTCAGCATAGTACCACCAATCCCAAGTATCTAACTTGAATTTTCCGCCCTCTCTATTAATAATTTTTTGCATCTCGTCTCTATCTCTCAATGCAGCTTCCTGTGCGGGAACCATCAACTTGTTTAAAAATTCGTATACCTTTTCAGGTGTTTTAGCCATATTCTCACTTAAGGTGTATTCAGCAAAGGTTTTATACCCTAGCAAATTTGCGCGCTCTGCTCTAAGGTTAACAATGTTTAGAAGCAGCTCTTTATTGTCGAACTTATCATTATTGTTGCATCGCATATAATAGCCACGATAAAGTTTCTCGCGCAAACCCCGATTCTTTGCATACTGTAGGAAAGGAATCATACTTGGTTTTTGAAGTGTGAAAATCCATTTCCCGTAATTGGCATCCTTTTTTATAGTATCTAAAGCAGCATCAATAACGGCTTGTGGCAAACCATCTAAATCTTCTTTCTTATCAACTACCAGCTTAAAATTGGTGCTTGTTTCAGCAAGATGATTATTCAAGAAATTAAGTATATAAGCTGAAAGTTTTTGGTTGATTTCACGAAGTTTCTCTTTATCAGATTCGTTTAGGTTAGCACCATTACGAACAAAATCGTTGTAATACTTCTCAACAACTCGTTTCTGGAGAGCATCCAAATTACTAGATTCGCGACTCTCGTAAACCGCTTTAATTCTTTGGAATAACTTTTCGTTCAATGAGATATTATCACTATGTTTTGTTAAACGAGGTGAAACCTTTTCAGCAATTGCTTGCATTGCCGAATCGGTATTGGCAGAATTAATTGAGAAAAACACCCTGCTAACTGTTTTAAGGAGTTTCCCCGATTTATCGAGAGCATTAATTGTATTCTCAAATGTTGGAGCATTTGTGTTATTAACTATAGCATCAATCTCAGCCTGCTGCTGTTCTATTCCCTTTACAAACGCTGGAACATAATGACTAGTATCGATTTTATCAAATGGGGGTACATTAAATGGGGTATTGAACTCACTAAAAAATGGATTTGATGACTTATTTTCATGCTGCTTACAACCTATTATTGCTAGCATTGAAAGGATAATTAGTGTTGACACTCTTTTCATATTGCGTTGTTGTTTAACTATGATTGACGTTTAGACAATAATAAACAAATAAGGTTTAGGAGATGTTCTAAAACTATTAGTACGCAATTTAGGTAAACGCATATAATTCCAAATATAAAATGCTGTAAAACCTATTTTTAAGCAGTAATAAATTAAATCAAATAAGTTTCCCTTGATTTCTCTTTATGTATTCGTCAAGAATCCCAATAATGATCGGCAGGTTCTCCCTTCCAAATCCAATCCGAATATGTTTATTCCCAAACTCAAACATTTCGCTTGGGACAATCATAATTCCAACTTCATTAACAATTTTTTCACAAAAATCTAAACTTGATGAATTTAGATTTAACCTTACAAAGCCTATTGTTCCTGCTTTTGGCTTATGCCATGAAAATAGTTTACTGTTGCTTACTAAGAAATCATCTAAAATTGTCAGGTTGCTCTTAATCTTTTGCAAATTAATCTCTATCAATTTTTCTTTATGTCTCAACCCTATTAGTCCCAGTATTTCGCTTGGCGCACTACTACAAATAGTAGTATAATCCTTAAATGCAATGATTTTGTGCATAAGATCATTGTCCTGAGTTGTAAGCCAACCAATGCGCAGTCCAGCTAAACCAAAGGTTTTGGATAGTCCCGATAGAGATATTGCTTTTGAATACAAATCGCTTGCAGAGGGTAATCTTAACAAAGGATCATGCTCGAGGTACCGATACATCTCATCAGAAAAAAGGACCAATCCATTGATTTTTGCAAATTCAATTATTTTCTGAAAATCTTTCAAAGTCGGCAAATACCCTGTGGGATTATGAGGAAAGTTGATGATTAAAAGTTTTGTGTTATGGCGTATCAGTTTTGGCAAATCATCTGGGTTAAAATACCAACCATTTTCCTCATTGGGAAGCCAAAAACTAATATCACATCCAATACTCTTTACAATTTGGTGTAATGACTGGTAACTTGGAGAAATACAAATTACATGATCATTTGGGTTAAGAATACAGTTCAAAGCAACAAAAATACCCTCCTCAGGAGTTAAAACTGTAATCTGATCATCATTTATTCTTGTATAAAGTTTAGCTATTTCTTCCCTTAGCTTTGGCAAACCTTGACTTTCAGTATATCCAAGTGTAAGATTATTCCATAATTCTAGTTCTTCATTGGATGCAAAATTCAGAATCTCCTTTAGGCTAAACCCATCGCAATCAGAACTTGAAAGTAAGTACTTAGATGTAAATTCGTATTTGGCAAAAAAACGTTCAAGCTTAAATGGCTCTATTTTCATGGCATGCAGGTTGATGGTATAAAATTATCACACTTTTTAACAGATAACCTTCGAATAAGTAATATAAATTTAAATATACTAATCTACCTAATTCATAACTTTACATAAATTATTAATTGTAACACTTTATAAAGAATTGCGTCATACTAAAATCAATCGAAAATCTAATCACTTAAAAAAAACCTTAAAAAGCACATGAAATCAAAAAATCTATTCATTCTACTTGTAATTCTATCGGCATTTATGCTCAATGGAATTACTCTATACGCGCAGGAAAGTAAGCTAACCGTAGGTTACTTGAAGCCAGGAAAAATTGATGTAAAAGCTTTCGTTTTAAAAAACGAAACAACTATAAAAATTGAAGGGTATGGTGGACTCTTCAAAAAAATTGGCAATGATTTAATGTTCTATGGCTGGATTATCGATAGCCGTTCACGCAAGGTTGTATGGAACTTAATTGAGGCAGAAAACAACGAGTTTTTTGCAAAAGAGGATCCGGGTAGGTTTTCTTTTAAGAACGAAGTAAAACTTCCTGCTGGCCAATACGAGGTTTACTATGCCGCAGGAATGAATTATAACCGTTTTGGCCGGAAAGATTATAATTTTCAGATAAACGACCTTGGGGATTTGATAAATATGGTATTTGGCGAGATTCGGTATAATAACGATGAATACTACGATAGTAAATATGCTTCAAGATTCTCAATGTCCCTAATTATGCCAAACGGTAGTTACTCAGAAGTTTCATATGATCAAAAAGTAAATGAATTTTCAGCTAATGCTTTAATTTCAATTGTTCGTGCTGGCGACAACCTAGATGTGAAGAAAAGTTTCACTGTTGACAGTGATATCAAACTTAATATTATGGCTACAGGCGAGCAATCAGAAGGCGAGTTTTACGATTTTGCATGGATTGTAAATTCAAATACATACGAAAAAGTATGGCCTAATAATGAAACTCGTTATAAAAAAGCAGGGGGTGGGAGCAAGAATAAATCAACTTTTCAGACAATAGCCTTGCCAAAAGGTAATTACACTCTTTATTACACCTCTGATGATTCCCACTCATACGATAAATGGAATGTTCTGCCCCCATACGATCCTCAATTCTGGGGAATTACCATTTGGCCTGATTTGGAGTATAAATCAAAGGCTAGAGTCGTTGAATCGACTGATCCTTTTGTCCTAAAACTCAATATGGCAAAGAATAATGCTTACCTATCCCAAGGTTTTACATTGAACAAGGATATGAAAATCAGAATAGTAAGCGAAGGAGAAAGTACAGGCGATTTTGATATGGCAGATTATGGTTGGATTGTAAATACTGACACCCATGCAACAGTATGGGAATTTACTCAACGCAAAGCCCAATATGCTGGTGGCGCAGAAAAGAACAAATTAGTAAATATGGAAGTAGATCTTCCAAAAGGAAACTACATTGCATACTATGTAACCGACGATTCTCACGCTTACAGCAAATGGAACGCAGCTCCTCCTATTATGTCTGAACTCTGGGGCTTTAATGTAATTGCTGATAAAAATTCATTTGTACTAACCGATGCTCAAAATCCTACAAACTCACAAATAGTTGTTGAAGCAATTAGAATAAGGGATGATGAAAAAATCAGCAAATCGTTTACTCTTGATAAAGAATCAAAAATTAGAATATACTCAATTGGAGAAGGTGTTGATGATGAAATGGTTGATTATGGCTGGATAAAAAACAGCACTACAGGAAAAGTAGTTTGGGAAATGACATTTAGAACAACTGAGAATGCTGGTGGCGCAGAAAAGAATAGAATGTACGATGGTTCAATTATTCTTCCTGCCGGAGAGTATACTCTCTACTTCCAAACTGATGACTCACACTCATACCGCGATTGGAACGATACCCCTCCTTACGATCAGGATCATTACGGAATTACTATTTACCGTATACAATAAAACACATAAAACAAAGAATCCGGCAATTGCCGGATTCTTTGTTTTGTATTCTACTCAACGACTTGCCCCTTTATGTATAGTTGAACCGTTTTACTAGTAGTATTTGAAGTAACAGTTATTGACTTTTGAAAAACCCCTACTGCTACTGCATTAAAAGTTGCTTTTACAAAACCTTTCTCACCTGGTTTCACGGGTTGTTGAGAATATTCCACCGATGTACACCCACATGAACCCTTTGCCTCTGTTATTATCAAAGGTTCGTTACCAATGTTAGAAAATTCAAATGTTGAAGAAACTGGTTTCCCCTTCTTCACACTACCAAAATCATACGTTGTTAACGAAATCCAACTAAAATTAGCGCCCTTTACTTCTGGACTATTATTTTGTTCACTCTGCGCATTTACACAGATCGATACAATCATAAGTACTAAAATTGACAGCGATGTTTTCATATTCAAATTTTTAAAGGTTTACTTGAACAAACCTAATAAACACAAACAATTTATGTTGTTAACGAAATTCAAACAATACTTAACGAAAAGTTAAACCTAACATAGCTTACACTTATTTATGTTATTTTTGGGTAACCTAGTACTTTAACTAATGAGAGCGCATAGCATTCGATCCCTAATTGTTTTTGCGATTATTTGCATCACTGGAATTCTTATTAGTCAAGTTTACTGGTTCAAAAAAGCATTTGATTTAAAAGAAAAACAGTTCAATCAAACTGTAATTATAGCCTTACAAAATGTAGCTGAAACCATTCTTACCTACAATAAGATTCAAATACCCATCACCTCTCTTGTAAATGAAATTTCGGGTAACTATTATGCAGTAATGACAAACTGCGAGATTGATATCAAAACCTTAGAGATTCTATTAAAGAATGAGTTCCAAAAGAAAAATTTAACAATTGATTTCGAATATGGCGTTTATAATTGCCAAAGCGAGAAAATGGTTTACGGGAACTTTATTTCTTCTGATTCGAAGCCCATTATAGGTAAAACAAGAGAACTACCTGTTTGGAAAAATGATAGCTATTATTTTTCTGTGTTCTTCCCAAATAAATCGACTTACTTAACCGGCCAACTTGGAATATGGCTTTTTACAACAATAGTACTTTTTTTGGTGTGCATCTTTTTTGGATATTCACTGTTTATTATTCTTAGACAAAAAAGACTGTCAGAAATTCAAAGTGATTTTATCAACAACATGACTCATGAATTCAATACACCTATCTCATCAATTATGGTAATGAGTAAACTTCTCCGAAAAAAAGAAGTATGCGAAGATTCAACTAGAGTGACTGATTACTCAGAATTAATTTCAAAAGAAGCAACAAGAATTAAAGAACAGGTAGATAAGATTCTACAAATAGCAGTTCTTGATAATAAGAAAGCAGTTTATAACCTCTCAACAATCGATATCCACGACTGTTTAGCAGAGGCACAGAATAGTATTGAACATAGGTTAAGAGAAAAAGAAGGATGCTTTAAGAAATCTTTACTAGCAAATCAAAGTAAAATTGAGGGTGATGCAATCCATCTAAGCAATGTTTTTTTTAATCTTTTCGACAACTCAATTAAATATAACACGGGGAAGCCTGAATTATACATATCAACCTATAACATAAAACAAAACATAATCATAAAGATAGGCGATAACGGTATTGGTATCGAGTCTAAGTATCAAAAATTACTTTTCGATAAATTTTTTCGCGTACCAACTGGAAATGTCCATAATGTAAAAGGTTTTGGAATCGGATTGTACTATGTCCACAAAGTTATAGCAGGGCACAGAGGTTCAATTAAGGTAACTAGCAATGGAGCGCATGGAACTGAGTTCACATTATCGCTCCCTTTAAGTAAATGCAATGGAAAAAAGTAAAGTCAAAATTCTGCTTGTTGAAGATGATCAAAGCCTTGGAATTGTTGTAAAAGACTTTCTTTCGTTAAGTGGCTACGATTGTCAATTAGAAGTTGATGGTATTTCTGCTTGGGATACCTTTCAATCCAGGTCATTTGATCTTTGCATTCTTGACGTTATGCTTCCCAGCATGGATGGGTTTAGCCTTGCTGAGAAAATCAGAAGAATCGATATTAACGTACCAATCCTATTTTTAACCTCAAAACAATCGAAAGAAGATCGAATCACAGGTTTTAAAATTGGTGCCGATGACTATATAACAAAACCGTTTAATATTGAAGAGTTAATACTAAGAATAGAGGTATTTCTCAAACGAAGCAAAAACAAAGTTAACGTAGAGAACATTTTCCAAATCGGTGAATATACATTCGATTACAACAACCTCTTGCTACAAAAAGGTAACAGCAAGCAGGTTTTGTCACAAAAAGAAGCTGATATACTTCGTCTTCTGTGTGTTGATTCTGGAAATATTTTGAAACGAGACGATCTATTAAAATCAGTTTGGGGAAGCGATGATTATTTTAAGGGTAGAAGTTTAGATGTTTTCATTTCAAAGCTTAGAAAATACCTTAAGAACGATCCAAGAATTGAAATACAAAATCTTTACTCAATAGGATTTAGGCTAAAAGTAAACTCGGAGACCTAAAACACAATGCTCAAAATAAAAACCCCAGCTACATTTAATTGCTGGGGTTTTTTTAGCAGATAAAATCTTTATAATTTAAGCAAAATTGGATCTCCAAAACCAATCGATTTGAGAGGCTTCATCTGAGTTGCAGCGTCACCTACTATTAGGTAGAACATCTTATCTGGGGTGATGTACTTCTCAGTAATAGTTTTATGCTCTTCTACTGTCATTCCTTTGATTATATCTTGCTCTTTCTTCATATAATCATCGGGGAAACCATATTTTGTAATAGTTGCAAGCATTCCCAGAAGATCGTTATTGGTTTCGAAATTCAATGCGTTTGATCTTACCATACAATTCTTTATAAATTGTATATCGTCAGGAGAAATGCCCTTACGGTATTTTTCCATCTCTTCCTTGAAAATCTTAACTGTTTCAAAAGTCGCATCGGATCTAACCATTGTCGAAGCAATGAAAGGAGCAGGGACTTTCATCTCAGAAAAATAGCTGCTCGCTCCATAGGTGTAGCCTTTCTCTTCACGTAGAATTTGATTAAAGATACTCGTAAACGACCCCCCAAGTCTGTAGTTGATGAACTCTGTTTTTATATAGTCAGGATTGTTTCTACTTAATGCAATGTTACCAATGTAAACAACAGATTGGCGTGATCCAGGTATATCAATAAAATAAATTTTCGATTTCTCTGGATTTATAGGTGTTGGATAAGTATTAATTGCAACATCTTTTTGCGTCCACTCCATTTCTAAAGGTTTCAATGCATTTAGAACTTCTTCTTTTGAAATATTTCCAACAATGTTAATTCGAGTAACCGAAGGTGAAAAGTTCTTTTCATAGAATGATTTCAAATCATCAATCGAAATCTTATCAATTGATTCGGGAGTACCAATAGTATTGAATCCGTAAATATTTTTATCTCCGTAAAGAAGTTTGTTAAATTGAAGGTAAGCAACGCTTCTAGGCTGAGCATTTTGTTGTATAATAGTATTCTTGTTCTTGGTTTTTGCAAGCTTAAACTCAACGCTATCCCAACGTGGCTCAAGTATCATCTCTTTTATCAAGGAAAGAGTTTTATCAAAGTTTCTTGATAATGTTGATGAGTAAACAGTTATTTCTTCTTTACCTGCATAAAAGTTAATTGATGACCCAAGGAGTTCAATGGCCTCTTCTAACATCTCAGGGGTTTTATTTTTAGTGCCAATCTGCATCATTGATGCGGTTAAGGACGCTACGCCAGGAAGTTCTAATTTGTCATTTCCAATACCACCATCAATCGAGATATTTATATTAACCAAAGGAAGTTCCTTATTTTCAATGCCTGCAACTTCAATGCCATTAGACAGCTTTACTTTCCAAACAACTGGGGTTTTAGCATCTGGCTCGGTTCCTGATTGTGGTTCTACGGTTCTGTCAATTGAAGAAGTAGTCTTCTCGAATTTATCCGTAGCATCCGAATTAATCTCAACCTGGCTAGCCTCATTAATATTCTCTTCTTTTAGGTCAGCTTTTACCGAGTTGTTTGCTGCAACATTAACCATTCCTTTTGGAACAAAACTGGTAATAACGCATGGTTTGCCTTTTATGTATTTATTATAAACATTCATTACGTCGTCAAGCGTAACAGCCTTAATATTCTCAATATCTTTATTGATATATCCAGGGTCGTTTAAAAATGTGTTGTAAAAGGCAAGCTGAATCGCTTTCCCCTGTACGTTGTCAATTCCATTATAAAATCCTTTTTCTGAAATTGCTTTAACCCTTTCTATATCATTTTCGGTAATCCCATCTTTTTCAAACTTATCAAAGGCTTCTTTAATAGCATCTTCAATCTCACTTAGGTTTTTACCTTCATTTGCCCTAATGGTAATTGTAAACTCGCCGGCAAGTTCTTCAGTACTGTTGTATGCAGACACTCTTGAGGTAAGCTTTTTATCTTTAACTAAAACCTTATATAAAGGAGCTTTTTTCCCAACTGATAGAATTCTTGCAAGAAAATCGAGGGCATAAGCATCCTTTTGATAAGATTGAGGAACTGGCCAAACCATATTGATTTCGGGAACCTTAGCGAAATTATCTTCATATAAAAGTCTAACATCAACTTTGAGGGTTGGAACCATCGATTCTCTTACTTTTACCTCACCGTGTGATTTTATTTCGCCAAAGTACTTTTCAATTAGCTTCTTAGCATCTTCTTTTTCAAAATCACCCGAAAGCACTAAAGTTGCATTGTTTGGACCATAGAAAGTTTCGTAGTATTTCTTAACATCATCAAGAGAGGCTTTGCTTAGATCTTCCATCTCGCCTATTACCTCCCAGCTATAAGGATGTCCCTGAGGATAGAGGTTTTTACAAATCACATAGTTTGTAAAGCCATATGGTGAATTGTCTTCGCTTTGTCTTTTCTCGTTCTGAACTACATTCTGCTGAATTGATAACGCTTTTTGAGTTACCGAGTTAATAAAAAAGCCCATCCTATCCGATTCAAGCCAAAGAACTTTTTCAAGTGCATTTTTGGGGAATACTTCAAAGTAGGTTGTTACATCACGAGAGGTAAATCCATTGTTTGAACCACCTGCATTTTCCAATATTTTATCAAATCTACCCTTTTCAACATTTTCTGACCCGCTAAATAGAAGGTGTTCGAATAAATGTGCAAACCCTGTTTTGCCTTGAATCTCACGACTAGAGCCAACATGGTATTGTACTGCATAAGAAATAATTGGATCTGATTTGTCCTGATGTAGAACAACCGTTAATCCATTTGGAAGTTTATACTTCTCAAACTCAATGGAAAGCTTTTTATCCTTACCGCCTGTGCATGACAGCAGGGAAAGGAATAACAATGCTGTTAAATAATTTAGAATTTTTAATTTCCGGGTTTTCATTTTTTAAATAGTTAGTTAAACTGAATTGTGTTTTTTAGATAGAATACAACTATTCAATCTATAATCGAATGTAGTAACTTTAATTATATCAACCAAATAATAATTTTTCAGCCTTAATTTGTAGCTTGCTGCAATTTATTGGTTCAATTTTTAGACTTTTTTAATAATTCTAATTAGGGGCTTTTGTACTAAAAAACTATTTTTGCCCTCCGTTAAAATTAACTTAAAAGCAATTTGTATGGGATTATTTAACTTAGGAGGTTCATCAGAAATCTCAAATGAAAAAGAAGCATTTTTTGCAGTAATTTTTGCCTGTATGGCAGCCGATGGAGAGATTGCTCCAGAAGAGGAAATTAACCTGATTAACCTGCTTTCAAGCAGGCCTATATTTCGTAAGTTCGACCTTCGTGACGCGATGAAGAAGATTCAACGCATTCTTAAAGAAACACAAAGTTTAGAAGGCTTAATTGATAAAGCTGTTGAAAAGATTCCTGCTGAACTTCGTCCAACCGTTTACACAAACGCTGTTGATTTTGTTTTAGCTGATGGAACTGTAGCAAACGAGGAAGAGATTGTTATAGCAATGCTAAAAGGGAAAATGGCTATCTCCGATGATCTTTCAAAAAAGATAATTGAGGTTATTATTCTTAAGAATAGAGCATAATCAGTTCGGTAATAAACAAAAAGAGGTGGCAGTTAGCCACCTCTTTCTTTTTTAAGTCCATATTTATTGGTTTAAGCCCTCTGTTTCTTGTCTTTAATTTGTTTCTCCTTTATTTCGAAAGTTTCAAGGATGTTAAATTCTTTCCCGCATTGAGTACATACATAATCAAGGGTGTACGTATCGCCATAGAACTCCCGCTCTAATTTTGGATGGTCGCAAGGTTTATCGCCCCATTGCTCTCTAATTTCTTTTGCTTTAAAGTACTCCATGGTAATATGTTTTAAGTTAAACAATTGTTTACTTTGGTTACAAGACCTGAATTACCTTTGAATTGAATAGAATTAAAGAACTCATCAAAAAACATTGTTACTCAAATTTACTAAATTATGTCCGTTTTCACCTATTTTTAATGCGTAAAATAAACGAGAATGCTTTCCAACGAGAGGATAATCCAAGAACTAAAAGACCGCTTTAAACTTCCGCTACCTGGATTATCGGCTCAACTTCGTATGTCTCCCTCATTCAGAGGGAACCTATTAAAAAATTATGACGAAAGCCAGTATCGCCAAAGTGCAGTTTTAATCTCATTGTACCCTGAAAATGATAAACTTTATACTATTTTAATTAAAAGAGCAACTTATGATGGGGTACATAGCGGTCAAGTGGGGTTTCCTGGTGGAAAATATGAAGAAATTGATGGTTCATTGGTACAAACGGCCCTACGCGAAGCGAATGAAGAGGTTGGTGTTATCCCTGCTTCAGTTGAGATATTGGGAGTATTAACCCCTTTGCACATCCCTGTTAGCAATATGATGGTTTTACCAGTTGTGGGGTTGCTAAATGAAAAACCCGAACTTCATCTTAACTTACAGGAAGTAGAATTCACACTCACGGTTCCAATTTGCCACCTTAAAAACCCAGCAAATCACTTTCAAAAAACCGTAAGTGTTAGGGATCGTTCAATTATTGCACCCTACATTAAGGTTGATTGTGAAGATGTTTGGGGAGCTACAGCAATGATTATTGCAGAGTTTATTGAGCTCTTTAGCTGCTAATTACCTTTTGATGATGTTCTTGTAATGGTTATATCTATCAAGAATTTCATTCACAAAATTATACGTCTCAGAACCTCTAAGATAACCGTACCTTACGACAGAATCACTGCAAAATTCTTTTTTATTTTGAATGAAAAATGCAACGTTGTTATCCCACACATTCGGATCTTTTCCATACTTTTTAGCCAAACTTCGAGCATCAAGAATATGTCCGTAGCCAGCATTGTATGCGGCTAAAACAAACTTTAGACGTTCCTTTTCGGGAATCTTTATTTCCTCCATATACTTTTCAAGCATCTTAAGGTAGCGAATACCTGTCTTTAGTTGTACGCTAGGACTAGCTTCATGTTCAATCCCAAAGAATTCTGCCGTATTTGGCATAAACTGCATAAGTCCATATGCACCACTCTCCGAGCGAACATTTGGGTTAAATTTTGATTCCTGATAAATAAGCGAAGCAACTAACCTCCAATCCCAGTTTATCTGGTTGCTTTCTGATTTAATTTGCTCGTCAAAAACAGATAAACGACCCTTTGTGGAATAAAAGTAATCGCTTTTCTTAATTATAGCCATATATGGATTGTCGAAGTACTTACCATAGATATTTGAGTATGCAATTGTTTTAGGAAACGAAGCTAACCAATCATTTACTCTATTTAAAAGATCATGCGCCCCTAAACCAGTTGCCCACTTATAATCTTGCTTACTTCCTATTATCGTTTCAATATCAATATTTGAATAAATTGTTGATTGCACTTTAGCAATTGCATAATCGCACACAACGTAATCAATTGAGCCTGTAGCAACAAGATCAATCATTTGTTCGATATCATCGGTACTATTCTCCTCAAGTTTTATCGAAATTTTTTCTTCTTGAGCCAAATCTTTTAACATTTTAGCTGCACATGACTTCGTGGCAACATAAACCTTTTTGTCTGTTAAATCTTTTAGATTTCGAATGAGATTAATATTAGCAACACCATTCTCGTCATAACTTTTTCGTTGAATTAACACCAAGTTATACTGACGATAGGGTACTGTTGATTTGTATTGCTCTTTTTTGGAAGAAATGTATGAAAGATCGTTTGCAATAATATCAACCTCCCCATCCTTTAGCATATTTAACGCTTTAACAGGATCGTTTTCTGCTATTAGCTCAAGTTTTACGCCAAGATTCGATGCCAATGAAACCAGCATCTCGTATTGAAAACCCATTGGTTCTCCTTTGTAAATAAAGTAATTGGCTGAGGTATAATCAGTAACAGCAATGAGCTTGCCGTCGGCTAAAATCTGGGCAAGATCTCTGTTCCTAAAATCTACATTATTCAATTTCGAATCCTTATAGGAACACGAAAATATGAACATCAACACAAAATAAATACAATACTTTACCCCCTTAAAGATAAAATTCATCATCCCTACTTATTTATTTATTAGCTAATTACGAACAAATTTTGATTAGAATAGTTAACAATTATCATGGCATTTTGACGATCAGTCATAAAATATCCATGAAACTCCAATTTTGAAAATAAAGCGGTTTAAAGGGTAGTGCAATGCCGAATAGTATTCGCTACTGGGAACTCCCTGATTTATGTGGTCTGCTTTGAAGAATATTACTGCTCGTTTCCACTTTAAGTCAGCAAAAACATCAACAACGGGGTAGCCAATTTGCTTTTCCCTTTGGTTGTAAAACTGTCCTGTGGCGGGTGAGTATGTATCAGCATAAAACTTTGATCTAATAAAAATATTTGCTCCGAGTCTTGCAAAAAGAACATCTTTCACAAGCGGAAACTCAAAGAATAATGAGCTGAAAACAGAAAAAGTTGGAAGACTTATCACATCCTTATTGTCATAAGCTTGCCATAAGATTTTATTTACAAAATGAAAACCTCCAAGTTTTAAATCTTTTTTAATATAGGCTGAAGTTACTGTTAACCCCGAGGTTTGAGCGGGAACCCCTGTTGTATCAAAATAGATATAGTTGTTAATACGAACTACATTATACCCAGCTTCAAATTTCCACTTATCGGCACCAATTGAGCCACTTAGTAAAAAGTACTTCTCTTTCTCAAAGCTGTTATTCCATTTGAAGTGATTTGAGAAGTAGTTCTTTATAAATAAATCCGGTTCTTTATCGGTAATTTCGATTTTAGCCTTTACGTAAGGATACTCAACAGATTTCCAGGGAGATATAACCATTTGTCCATAAAGTTCTTTATCGGCCGATCGATACCCATTTAAATACATTCGTAAAGATCCGCTATAAGATAGGTATGATGAATAGCTATACACTCCAATGCCAACGTGGTTGGTTTCAATTTTATCGTCGTTTCTTTTAAAGATGAAATCAGTTGGTCTGAAGTAGTAATACTTACCCCGTGTGTTTGTAATCCAAAATCTAAGACCTGGAAGACCTGGGAACTTCGCTAACTGATTAATTTCTCCCAAAACAGTCGATTCATATGTTACAATCATTGCTGAATCGTAAGTATTCCCTTTGTTTATGTAATAATTTTTATAGTAAGAAGTTGTGGTATCACTATAGGTCCTAGTGTTTTTAGTCGCTTCGAAAACGGCTTTTATGCTAACAACAGGTTTCTTTATTAGAATTGGATTACCTTTTTTATCAAGTTCTTTTACCCATCTGTTAATAATGTTATAACCAACTATTCCGGAAAAACTTTTTTGTTTTATTTCACTTGACGCTCCATATAGTTTAACTGGAATTAGTGTGTTTTCAAGAGTAGTATCTTGAACATAAAAATCATTTTCTACGCCTCCGTTTTCCTGATTCCTTAATCTATTGTATGTTAATGTACCTTGTGCCGAAAAGTTGTTTTTAAAGTAGCTTGCAAAAAATGAGAAAAAATTATCCTTTGTTTGCTGTCGCTTATACATTCCTTTTGTACCATAGCGATCATATGTCAATCCAAAGTTTAGATATTTATTAACATTTTGCGAATGGACTACCCTCATTATTTGCTCGCTTTCACTGGTTTTTCCACCCATCGAGTAGGTAATTAATGTTAATGGTTTTTTAACATGGTATTGTTTATGTTCAGTAGTACCATCAACATAGTCAAGATAGAACCTCGAGAATAGAAAATCGTACGCTCGATTTCTATTAAAAAAATTATCGGATTGTAAAGGTGATCCCAAATTTCCTAATGATGTTAAAGTCTCAAGCCTTTTTTGCGTAGGTATAATAAGATGAGGAAAGTTTAGAGATGTATCAACGCCTTCGGTGGCTTCCAAACTATAATAAAGTGGGTTTAGTCTCCATGCAACAATTCTATTTAGTGTATCAACATTGTCAAGAATATCAAGAATTGTTTTATCTGTTGTTATCTTTTTAATTGATGAAGAATCAATACTAGTATTCTTTAGGGTTGATTTCTTATTGTTTTTTAATGCAGTGGTATCAATCAATACAATATTCTTTGGATGGTATGCATTTATTTCACCAGCCATCAAAAAACCCTGAGTAAGAAGAAGGGTAATAAAGATAAGTCGTATTCTAAAAATTATTCTTTTTTTCATTCGGACTGCAAATATAATCCAAATTTACTATAGTTCAATAAGCTATTATAATGCAGAAAGGTAGGGGTAGTTAAAGAGTGCTAAACGAAAATAAAACAGCCCCTGATATTGGTCAGGGGCTGTGATGGGTGGCGACGTCCTACTCTCCCGCTTTCGCAGTACCATCGGCGCTGGCGGGCTTAACGTCCCTGTTCGGAATGGGAAGGGGTGGGGCC